>WNFZ01000590.1_pt1 | contig 35785 bp, 23 predicted proteins | sample 5400081 | NCBI WGS metagenome assembly WNFZ01 (sample SAMN13153365, study PRJNA577476) | soil metagenome | isolation source: 80 cm soil or saprolite under grassland replicate 1 | place: USA:California | collected 2016-06-15 | reverse complement strand
TTTATCTCAAAATTCGATATTTCATTTTTTCGTCAAAAATTATGAGATTCGTGTGATTTGATCAGCAAAATTAAGTAATGCTAGTAGGAATTATAAATGCCGACGCAGCGAAAAATATGCGAAAAAATAAAATGTCGAATTTCGTGATAAAAAATATATCATTAGAAAGATCTTTGTCTGAATTAACCGAAAATAACATTTTTTACCCAATTTAATATGTACGATGTTTAATAATATACGATCAAAAATAATGAATTGAAAAAACGCGAACAATTTATTCGAAAGTGAATTATAGAAAATTCGACATAATAAATTGGGTAAAAAATGACATTATCGGTTAGTTCAGACGAAGATCATTCTAATGATATATTTTTATCACGAAATTCGACATTATATTTTTCGCATATTTTTTCGCTGCGTCATTTCTAATTCTTACTAGAATTACTTAATTTCGGCGATCAATCAGTTCATTATTACCCGTAGAAAAAAATACAAATCTTCTGAACGTAATATCTTTTGAATCAAAAGGGCGGAGCGAATGAAATTTCCTTATTGATATATTTCATTGTTTCATTCAAAAAATTAGAAAGGAATGTATTTATTGGTTCAAATAATGTGTTAGAAAACAATTATAAGTCGAACATGTGTTGTTCAAAATTTATCTTGAAAAATTTGAATATTGAAATTACAGCGTATTTTGATAATGAGCCACAAGAAGACATTTGAGTGGAATAATGTCACGAAAAACATATTTTGATGATATTAAAATTGCACTAAAGTACAGTCATGTGATTTCTGTGTCACCGATAAGCTCTGCATATTTACTTTTAAAGGGGTCGTCTAAAGCGGGGTAGTTTTGACCGGCATTACGGCATTAAGAAATTAAACGTGTGACAAATAATGAGGTGATAAATAGGATTTTAATAACCGAAAACCAGAATACTTAGTAAAAATGAAAAGTGGAGGGTGTGACACGGTGTGACAAATATTTTACTATGATCACGTGATTCTACCCGCTTTAGACGAACAGGGCGGACATACCTTATATCACATGTCGATCATTTGCTGATCATAATATATGTGATGTCACATTAACTTCGAAGCCTCATCCCAAACCACAGATACTCTAAAAATTATGTTTAATTATTTTATTTAATAATTTGAGTTATCAATAATTAAATATAAAAGTATTGTGACAAAATAAAATGTGGTTCAAAAGTTAGCTTTATGCTGAAATTTTCAATAATTCATATATATGCCGATCATCTGCTAATTTGACTTTGAAGTTTCGGGCCAAGCCACAGAACTTCGGGCCAAACTTGAAACTTTCAAAATACATCATTTAGGTGTTCAACAATTAGTAGTAAAAATAATCATAAAGAATTTTTGATAATCAAAAAGTTATCATTGAATGAATGTTTACAAATATTATAAAATTAATATGAGACTAATATTTGCGAAACTTTATGAACTGTTTTAAGAGTTAATTTATTAATAATAAATAAAATAAAGTAAATTAAAATCAAAATTTGGTACATTATTATGTAGAATTTGCAAAAAAAATTAACCCAACGGTATTTCTTTATGTGATAACATTGAACAAATGATCGGCAAAATGATCGGCAATATCGTGATAATATGAAGATGTCCGCCCTGTTCTTTAGACGTCCCCCTTTTAAAGCTAATAAAAAAAAAAAATTGACCAACTACGAGAAGGCACAAAAATGTACTAATGCAAAAATATGATATAGCTGTCTAATGTGGATAATAATCCTATATTTAATACAATACAATTGTAAAAATTTATTAATAATAAATGTTGAATACTTTCAAATTTAAATTTTAAGGGTCAATTACCCTTTCAATGTAAGAGAATAATAAAATGCAAATTCTTGATTAGGTGCCTTTAAAAAATTTTTATTTTCTATGATAATTAAAAAAATAAATATAATACATACAAATGTATTATTAATTTTATATATAACTCAGATACGATCAGAAACGTAAAATTAAAAAATGGAAAGTGTTAAAAAATACAATGCAAAATATTCAAGAAATATAACCTTTAATATAGATTTACCAAGAAATTGAATTTTAAAATTTTTGTTAAGTTTTCTTAATCGATGGGCGTTGAAAATTGTACATAATAAGGTGGGTCAAAAATGTTATATTCCGACAGTTCAGACCACGAGGATTTAGAACATATGTATTTTATTTGGTTCGGAGTCACCTCATTTTTTGACGCGTAATTCGACCAATGAAAGATATTTACTGCGTCATTTCTAATTCCTACTAGAATTAATTTTGACGATCAATTTCATTATTACCCGTAGAAAAAAATACGAAACTTCTGAACGTAATATCTCTTGAAGCAAGAGGGTAGATCAAATCTCGCCGACATACAGTAAAAAATATGCTTATATTGTACTTAAATTCTAGTTTAAATATTATTTTAGTATAATTTAAGTATAGGGCAAAATACAAGTATATTAAAAGTATACTAAAAGTATATTTTGTACTAGCTTTTTGACTTCTTCTCGGTTCAAGAACTAAGAAGCCAAAAACAATTCGATTTGAAATTTAGTAACAAACAAGTAACGAGCATATATACGCAGTAAAAGTTAGCCACACAAAAAGTTCTTTTGCTGATAGTACGCGATTAGATGGATTATGCGAGGAGTCGGGGACTATGCGGGGTAAAATATTGCGATCTACCTATTTAGGCAATGTGTCAACTTATTTTAAATCGTTTGAATAAAAAAATAAAAATCTCGAGTTTGTGCGACAATTGATTTTCTTACATACTGTATATGATATATCCCGCAAAATTATTCTCGCAAAATTTCTCTTCTTACAAAAATGACCAAACAAAGGAGAAAGTAAGAAAAAATTAAATTTTCTTCATCATTTACACTGACTTTTTATTAACAAACTTTTGTTGTTAGGACGCCACTCTATGTGAAATATTTTGAATATAAAGATTCAAAAAAAGACGAAACATTTACTTTTTACGAGTATGTGATATACAACCTGTACAACGGCAATGTTCAACCTGAGGAAAAGGAGACATTTTTTTCTTTCTATAATAGTCATCTCCAAAAAATGCGTAAGCTTTCGAAAAAACCTAAACTAGCGGAGGTAATGTAGTTATTCATAATTGTGTGTTTAATCTAAACTCTTAAAGGATGAAATCGAGTAAATATAAAAATTTATGCAATTAGGTATTGGTCAACTACAAATATATGATTAAAAGTTATCGACAAGGTGTCATCCCTTGATGATAGAGAAAAATCGAAACCCCGCAATATACTTTGCGGCCGATTTAACTTTATTTTCACATGAGGTCTGATACTTTTTGATAATTTTTAAAGTGATTATAAGAGAATTACTCTTTGAGGGTAAATTAATATTTGATTGAGCATTATCTTAGTCCGTAGGATATCATCCCTTGAGGGTAAAGAAAATCAAACACCCGTCAATATACTTGGCGGTTGATTTAACTTTATCTTCGCATAAGGTCTGATTCCTTTTGGCTACTTATAATAAAACTAGAAATGATATTCTGATCAAGTTTAATATTAGTTAATAACAAATTTCAATATGAATTTTTTGACAGTTAACTTTTTTTTTTGTTACTTTAAAGGGTGAAAAAGAACGTGTAAAACCATTCTTTGATCTATTAGCTCAAGCTAAAATAGAATATAAATATATTCACTCTTTGTCGATGTTATTGACTAGTGAAATCAAAAATTTAGGATGGTCAGACATCGACACAACTAAAAACGCGAATGTTCAACATTTAATTACTGAATTTGGAAAAGTAGGTCTCGTTTTTTTTAAGTTTGGAATTTGAAAAATGTCTAATATAATTAAATATTTTTTAGTTCAATGGACATAAAGATAAGGTTATAGCCACTATAGCCAAATCTATTTCAACAATTGAATTCGATGTGGATGATCCTCTTCTATCGGCTGTTATTGACTATGATCATTTAAAAGTAAAACACACTGATATAATTAAGCAAGTAGAAGAAAAGGATTGGAACAACTTCACAAAATATGAATTAGAATTTGAAAACAAAGCCCTGCCAATAAATAGTGATACACTTATAGAATGGATTAACCAGTGTCAAGAGGATTCTTCGGATTTTCGGTTCAAGCATTTTATTTATGATTTGCACTTAATTCGTAATAATTATGCATATCAAATTCGATCTCCTGCCCTCGTAAATGAATCAACATTTACTCATGATTTCCTTGCATCATTTATAAAATTTATTGCTCCCAAATATATTAAAGGATGGGACACCGAACAATCAGTGTCTGCTAAAGATGAGCGAGGTGTCGATAAAAGACCTGACGTAATTGGAAAATTATTTTATAATAATATATTTAATGAAGTATTCTTCATTGAGGTTAGTTACAGTCCATTCCACTACAATCCTATGGATCACGCAATAGGTGATCATACAAAATTGCGAAAGTTAGGGAAAAATGCATTGGATAGAAATTACAGGAAGAACCGTAAACATCCTGTATTTCTAATCCACTTATACAGTGGATATTTATATGTCTATTTTATGGATTTGAAGTATTATCCTATAGTTCGAAAAGTATTGTTATATACAATTCATATTCCGCTTTATAAAAATACACCAACCGATGAAATACGGAAGTTTTTGGATATTATGTGGAAGATTAAATTAATGTTAGACGGTATAATTCAAATATATGAACAATCGGAAAAGGACATTGATTTAGAAGCAATTTTTAGAAATTTCAATATTTTCGAAACTTTCTCAACTCCTAAAAATCCTAAAAAGTAATAGCATCCAAATAATCTTCTTTTTGATAACTAATGAAAGTAAAAAATGTTCAAAATAACTAATTTGAAAAAAAAAGATATATAATAATAATTGCACGGACAATTTCATTATTAGCGTATTCATCATTATCATAACGATACCGTAAAGTTTTTATCGCTACACGATAATTTTTTGTAAAACGCGCTATATACTTTTACGAACTGACTATCGTAAATTTTATTTATATTTTTAAATTCTTCAAATTTAAAAAGTTTGATCAAATTATTTTTAATAGAATTTTCAATCCACTGCATTTTAATGTATGTTTGCTGAATCCAGATACTATCCGGATATCCTATTATCCGGATTTTTCCGGATTATTCTAGGATTTGGCGCAGATATATGCTCCATTATAGAATGTGACCTTTGCAGCAGAAGTTAATGACAAGTAGCGTTAGTAATATACAAATTTATTGATCTAATTGACTCCTACACGCATGTATAATTAAGAACAAAGCAAAAATTCAGTTGGGATTCAAGTACACGGTTTTAATAAAATTCTTAATAAAATCTTACAAGTTACAAAAACTTTTCTTAATCAATGATTATCGTTATTATTTTTTTTAGATTTAATTTTTCCGTCTTTTTTTCTTAATGGTTGGTCTTAAGTTTTGGTCTTTTTGGTCAAGCCATTCTAATGCATCTCGATGATCTTTATTACAATTTTTGCAAAGTTTATGATTGTGCTTGTTTTTAATTTTGCAACCATATATGTTGCAATATGAATTATAATTCAATGTGATGCAAGTATCGTATTGTTTGCAAAACTCACAAGTTTCGGTATGATTGCTCATTTTCTTCTTAAAAATACTTAAAAAATTCCACTACTTTATATATTTTTGACTATATACACGTAATTGAAAAAATATAATACATATTATATTCCAATTTAATATATAAACGCGTAAATATTAGCTATTTATTTTGTGTATGAATAGTTGTATTTGGCTAAAACAAATAAAGGATATAACAACTATTCAATTTAGTACCCTATTTCTTTTTAGATTTATTTTCGATTTTCTAAATACATTTATTGCATAACTCATGAGAATGTGGACTTCGAAGGCCACATCCGGTAGCTGAACAATCTGCTTGGTTTGATGTATTATAAATTTTATCCTTCCAATCACATAAATTAGACGAGGTTTTCCAATAAGCATGACATTGTAATATACATTATTGAATTTATTTGTTTCAAGATTTTTTTCGTTACAGAATTCCGTGAATCATTGAGTCAAAAAGTTATTGAAGATTGCGAAAATTCTTAACGTTCGTGAGAAATGCTCGCGTTCAGTATATCAGCAACTTATTTTTTCGCGCTTTTTACAAAATAATTTATTTTTATTTGTTACTGAGATACTGTAGATATGTATTTACAATGAACATATCTGACCATACGGATAGTATATGATTACAATGTTTTGGAACTGTAATTATTGGTAAAGATGCCGACGGATTAAAAGTATGAATAGCCCAATGACGGAATAGTATTGTATGGGAAATTTATCGATATTTCTTCAAATCTTATATCTTCAAATGTCGTGCGAAAATGGAAACATATTGTTCAAATAATACATAATCCTGAAGGAATTGACCCTGAATACATCATTTAAAAATATTGATATGTATTATTTTAGTTATATGGCATTATTCGAATAAAATACACTTTAATACAATATGTCTTAAATTTTTTTATAAATACCTAAAAATTATCATTATAGCGATATAACTAAAATGTCAAAAAAAATTAGCAATCATTTACGTGATACTTACAGAGATAAATTAAGAGTCTATTATAATTTTTGTTTTTTTATCTTTAATATTTTTAATTACCACGTTAATTGGTAGTATAAATGGAAGTGTATTTTTAAGTAAATTTACATTTAGTGAACCTGTAAATAAAATCCTTCAAAGAAACAGTATTACATTTACCTTGCTGGGTTTTTGTATCGATGATTCTTGCACTCAACAAGTCTCACATAACTTTGATAAAGGTAAATTTATAATTTTTTATAATTCATTCATTTGAAATAATATAATGATAAAGCATTTTTTATTTAGCACCGACTTCTGAAGAAATCCAATCTGGACAAATACAAAAACGTGACATTAACATTAATTCTATAGGCAATCCATTAAATAATGCTGCAAAAGATGCTGGCAATACAATACAGAATGTAGCCAATACAGCCATTGGAGGAATAGGTAAACTTGGACAAGAAGCTGATAATATTATTCATTCTGAGCACAAACAGTGTTTAATTTATTTAGAACAATTGATTATTCGACATGGAATGCCTTCAAGTATTATTTTTGAATATACAAGAAAAGGTGCTAATCCAGTTAATTATGATATGCTGGATTGGATTAAGACGATTACTAAATTAGAAAAAAAAAATCGAACTCTTAAAAGAATACTTAGACTTATACTTGGAATATGTTATATATAGGAAAAAAGATGAAAAAAATATAAATGAAGTTTGGTATAAGAAATGCCCTAAAGTGAAACAAATAGCTTTATAAAGTAATGAGAGTATGAGATCATATAGACTATTTCTAATTTTACCGGCAAGTTTTATTTTATTTAGTTGTTCGCTTTACGCTTAAAAAAATAAAGTCTCTTTAATAGACAAAAAAAATGATATAAATTTTATTTATTTCATAATAATGAGAAAGTTTTTTTTGTTAAATAATAAAAGGATTGAAAAGTTTCTAAATATTTTATAATTGGTTATTTTCTAAATATAAACATGAATGAACAGACATTTTTCAAATCAAGAAGTTAGCAAAGTTCTTTTCAACGTACTCAGAATGACGTAATTAATTAGCGAAAGTTTACGTTTACCTGCATTTTTGATTATAAAGCAATTCTTTAATTACGTGAATATTCATCATAATGATTATATTGCTTCACGTTAATTTGTACTCATCCTAAATACAAATAGGTCTTTTCGTTTTTGTCGTAGTCTGATAAAAATTATATAGTGATATCAAACAAAAAGATACGAATCTGAAAAAGATAGAAAAAATTTATTCTTGAAAGTATTCGATAAAGTATAAGAAAAGTATAAATGATAAGAGGCTAAATTTACAGTAAATCTATCGCTGGTTTAAAATTCACACATCAATGTTTGTATTTATTATGCAATAGTATTATTTTATGAAAAAATAAAATAGCGCAACTTTATTGATAATATCGATATGAATTATACAGTTTAAGAATCGTCAATTATAAATTTCATCTTTTGCATACAACATTTGTGTTTCCATATTCGTATTTTTATAGATCTCTATAATTCATATAATACAGTAATAATCGTTTGACATCGAACAATTGAAAAATCATTTAATCTGAAATTAAAATACTAGCGCTAGTAAAAGATGAAACAAAAAAGAAAAGAAATATGATTAAAAATTATAATTTATTTTTTCTTGATCTATATTTAAATTTCCTGAATAAAATAGTTTTCTTTCAAATAAGGTATTAATCATATATGGAGTCAAATCCCAGCGCATTTGATTAAGTTCTGATATTATATTATTCGCGAAATAACGCCTAATTGCGGCAATATTTTTTTTCCAAATAAGTACTTTAATCAAATTTTCACTTTTATTACTTTTATTCACAAAAAAAATAATTCTATTTAAAGTTTCCTCCAAACAGAAGTAAAATTCATCAAGAATACGAGCTGCCTGTTTCAATTCTTGTTTTAGATCTTCGGTTTTAAATTCAGAATATGGGCCTAGTTTTTTTTGTTCGACGACTAATTCATTAAAAATTAATGTTTCTAAATCATCGGTGGTTGGATCGTCATGAAATAATTCGTTAAAATCGGGAATATTTTTATTACAAAATTCAATTGACAATGCATTTAAGTTTTGTTTTAGGCTCATATTGACAAATTACAAAATATGAATTGATTTTTGAACTTTACATTGAATCATGATCTTATATATATAGTTTATTTGCATTATTGAATTCCATGTCATTGTATTGTTGCCTGAATCATAAATGTATTGCTGTATTATTAATACATTATTGTCCATCTAAAATCGATTGTTTTTGTAACTTGAAACTAGAAACGAGGCTTTATAAGTAAAAATCCAATCAAAATTTTTACTCATTGAGCATGATCTCAATCACGTTTTTTGTGAAACCAGATTAACCTCTAATCTCAAACTCAATCTCAATCACGTTTTTTGTGAAAACGCCCAATAAAATTATATTTTTCAAAATTGCAGCCAAATAAATAAGAAAATATAACGATAAGAAAAATAATATAAATTGATTTCATTTTTTTCGATTTTAGTTTGCACATATTTACTGATAATTTACAGTATATAAAAGCGATAATGAAACCGATGATCAACAATATACTAAAAAGGTTTAATTAGACTTATTTTGTATGTATAACAATTTCATCAAACGAATGATAGCATAATTAAAATATCATTTATGTATTGTCTCAATTTTAGAAAATACTTGAATTTTTTATTATTATGTAAACAAAGAAATATCTAATAATTGTTAAGAACAATGAATTATTTAAAAGAATTCTAGATTAGTCTAAGAAATAAATACCGAGCACCAATGACAGTAAATGAAGTAATTGACCGCGAATTTTACTATTTTTGTAATTAATATATTATGAACACGTACAATATAACGATAATAACGAATTTAATTAAAATTATCGTGAGAAAATTCTAAGGATTGATCTATCAAAGATGGATCGATAAAAGAGAAAGATGGGTCTATTGAAAATGGGTCTATTAATGATGGGTCATATATTGATGGGTCATACAAAGTTGGGTTATACAATAATTGGTCATACAATGATTGGTGTTGATCAAAGTCTAGTTGAAAAAAATCTGCGTCTACCATGTCGATATCAATATCCGACAAATCAATATCAATTTCTGGGGAATTTTCAATTTCCTTTGACAAATTTGATAAATCATTTTCCTTAATTTCTGATTGGTCTTTCGACACCGGAATGTTGAAGTCAGTTTTTTGCGCTTCTTTTGATTTTTTATTTTGCTCATGAGATCTAATAGGAGTATATTTATAACCTGGATATTCTATTGAATGAACTTCCTTAGTGATTCGATACAAATCATTCCAAAATTGAGATTCACGTTCAGATTTATTTTTCCATAAATAAGATGCAATTCCAGAAGTTTCGCCAACTGACATTTTTAATCCTTTTGAAATGTTTTTGCGGAACAGCACCCATGGATTTTGAGGTCTTGGAATGGTTTTTGATCTTGTTACATTGGATGACGATAATAATTCTTGTAAGGTTAATATTGTCTTAACATCTCCATATTTATTAATGAATTCGATAATCATCTCTTTTATTTTAGGCGTCTTTTCTTCTAAATTTAATAATTTAGATTGATCTTGTACGGAAATTCCTGAATTTTGAATTTTTGCTATGTTTGGAGTGTTCTTTGTATTTTTTACCATAATTGAGCACGAAAACTTGGATAATAATCTCTATATATACTTTGCAAATTATATATACATCGCAATTTAAGTCTATAATATTTGTCGGACAAAACAATACTATGAATACTTGAAATAAAGCCTGACGCGTATTATTAATACGCGTATTATCTTAAGCATTCAAGAATCAGCCAGTACTTTATTCGAACAATTATTATTCAATTAAATTGCAATGTCTTAGTTGATTCGAAATCTTACTATCGTTAAAAGAGTTAATATTAATACAAATATTTATTAGTTTAAGCATTATTTTTGCTTAATGTAAACACAGTTTTTCAGACAATACATAAATTGTTTTTCAATATTACACTTAATCAAAACGCCAAATTTTAAAATTGAAAAAAAGAATTTACTGATGAAACAGATTACGTTATTCTAGAAAGGTAAGATTAATTAAGATTAACTTTTTGAAATAATAAATGATTTATTAATCTTTGAATTACGTTTGTTATATACAGTATATTGAAATCAGAGAATTAAGTTTGAAAGCAAATAATAAATTACGAGCTATTTACTTATACAAAATCTGGGAAGATTATTATAGGTAAAATCTATTTTAAAAATATATACTGTTCTCTAATGGAATTGGACTAAGTCCATATCGTCCAATGTCTTTTTGGACAATGTCCAATTGTCATTGTGCATTTATTACATGAAGAAATGAAGAATGACGGCATTATTAATACTGGTGATGATAGTGACAAATCAGAAGATATTATTATTATACATGAAAATCTTATTGATAGCAAAGAATTACTTTAGAAATTTTAAGATACTATCAATAGCGAACTCAATTTAATTTACATTTGATTTGTTTTCGGACATAATGTATTGACTAAGCATTGACCGCATTATTAAGCCAAGAGAAACTTAAATACCATTCCAACTAACAACACAATATGGTGACAGTAAAATATAACGATAAGTTTATTAAAGTAAACAATATGTAATGATAAAAAATAAACCTATCGCTATAAAAAGGAACATAATTTTCCATTTCAGGTATTCATTAAAATGAATGTATTAATTTATTTAGTATTTATTGTTGACGTATTGTTAAGGACAGTTGTTAAATTAAAATAATCAGATGCTATTTTATTATTAGAAAAAAACTACAAAGCGTTAAGAATAAAAATAAATCTTATAATAAAATGATTTTTATAACGATAAGAGTTAAGGAAAATTACTGTAATTGCTAAAGGACCTTCAATACACATCAATTTCATCTGATCAGCGCCATCAACTAAATTTAAATGCAATTATTAGAGTCTACTAATGTTTTTATTCACAAATAAATAAATTACTGCATTTTTACCTTCAAACTTAGTATCAAAGATATAATTCGTATTGACAGGATCCTTAGGTCCAGATGGCAAGATGTTTAATACAGTTTCATTAAAATTTTTAATTACAAAAGGACATCTACAAAAATCTAATTGTTTAATAGATGTTTTACCACTGTAGGAAAATGAAGATGATTGCAACTTTGTTAATTCCAGTAGATTTCGCAAAAAACCACTTTCCAATAACTATTGGATAAGGAACGAAACTCAACTCAGTTAATTTTATTGGATAATCATAATCAGTGCAATTTCTGAATCCACTCAGTTTATCAATCACTTGACGATTATATAAAAGGTTCGTTGGATGCTGAATTGCAAAAGCATCCGAAAAATAGATAACGATAACGATAAATAAATGAAAAAGAATATATTTCATTTTTTTCTGCGTTTTTTGTTTATTCTGCATACAGTATATATAACTGATGATCGACAACTTTTACGGAACTTGGAAGATAGAATCCAGACTAATTCCAAAAAAGTCTAGTTTCATCAAAAAATAATTTTTTATTAGCCGTTACATCAATCTGCGCCACATACCACTATTATATTTCGTTTTAATTTAATTTATTAATTAATATAAAGTAATTAACAATTTACTGTACTAACTTAATTTTCTAATTACTTACAATTTTGTGTTTCATAAAATAGGTAACCAATATTTAGATAATTATATAATGTCCAATAATGTACAACATACATAAAATTAAACACTTATTATAAATTATAATTATCCTAATTAAATTCTAAGGAATAATCTATCAAAGAAGGGTCAATAAAAGAGAAGGATGGGTCTATTAATGACGGGTCTATTAACGATGCATCTATTAAGAATGGATCTGTATTCAATGATGGATCTATAAATAACGAGGGATCCATATCCATTTCACTTTGAAAAAAATCTGCAGTTACCATGTCGATATCGATTTCCGACATATTGATATCAATTTCCGGCGAAATATCAATTTCCTTTGACACAATTTCTGAAGCAGTTTTCGACACCGAAGTATTTAAATCAGTATTTTGCGAAATATCAACTTTTGATCTTTTATTTTGATCATGGGATCTAACAGGAGTATATTTATAATTAGGATATTCTATTGAATGAATTTCCTTAGTGATTTGAGACAATTCATTCCAAAATTGCGATTCACGTTCAGTTCTTTTTTTCCATAGATAAGAAGCAATACAGGAAGTTTCACCAACTGACATATTTAATCCCTTTGAAATATTTTTGCGATATAAAACCCATGGATTTTGAGGTCTTGGTATGTTTTTCGATCTTGATACATTTGAAGAAGATAATAATTCTTGCAAATTTAAAATTGTTTTAATATCGCCATATTTATTAATGAAGTCGATAATCATCAGTTTTATTTTAGGTTCTTTTTCATTTAAATTTAATGATACAGATTGATCTCGCACAGAGATTCCTAAATTTAGGATTTTTTCTATGTTTAAAGCTTTTTTTGTTTTTTTTGCCATAGTTAAGAGCGAAATTATTGGGGAGGGAGAATCTCTATATATACTGTTCATTATGTAAAAAAAATTTAGAATAATTATATAATTATTTGCGTAAAACAATACATATAAATATAAAGGATGTTAATTTGGCGCGTATTATTAATACGCGTATTATTTATTTAACTTCCAATGATAGATAAAGAAATTTTTTTTTTTTGAACAGTTGAATTCACATAATATGCTATGGCATAATTGATGCGATTTTTTTCGAAAATCTTACTAGCTGAATTTTCTTAGTCAAAGCAAGATATTTAATACAGTACTGTACAGTATATGTGGAAAGTGCTAGAAAAAGGCCTTGGTGCAGGGCAATTTATTCAGAATTCACATAATTTATTTTTTTCGCTCGCATAAATTCACATATTTTATTAAATCTATTCTAAACAGCCCGATAATTATTTTTGGAACAATACAACAAAAGGTCAGAAAAAAATTTGATGAAGGGCGTGGGAGAAAACTCTAATTAAGTTACCAATGTTAATACTTCTAAAACATATAGATATTTGATAAATTTAAATTTTAAGTGTGATTAAAATTTTTTTTAGAACTCTGATTTTATATTATAGTTCTTCTTGATTTATATAAATAGTATATAAATGTCGTTATCTGTTATATTACCGATTTCCACACAGTCATATTCAACTTCAATAATTAAAGGATCGATCCAGTATTTATGAGTTTCAAATATTATCGTTAAAAAATTTATTATACAATATACTATATATAGGAAATGAAATATGAAAATAATAGATTATACTGTATAGGTATTATTTCACTTTATAGGCACTTTTTAATTACGCCCCATGATTTGTATATGACCGTCATTTATGTACTATGACTTAAGAATCCTTTTCAACATATTTACCCCACAAATAATATTATCAGTTTTCATTGTCAATTCAATCTAAATTTGGAACTAATATATATCTTACTGTAGTTAGCAATAAATTAGTATCACGCGACTGTGGTATGATCCGATTTCTGATATTATTGGCTATAATGCCAATTTATTTTGCTGATAACAATAGTATTATAATAAAATTTATTAATTAAAATTTATTAAACTTTTTTTCATAACGATATAACGAAATTCATATTTAAAATTAATATATACAGTACGTAATTATGTATTATATATAGTATATGTATATAATTAATAATTCATTAAGTAAATATAAAATGTGGCGAAAAAAAATCATCAAAAATCATCATTATTAATGCCTGCAAAATTATATTAATTGGAAGTCTATTTGGTAGTATATATTTAAATTAGTTTTCTTTTGACGAACCTTTTGGTACAATTCTTCAAAGTAAGAGCATAAAATTTACTCTTATAGGTTATTGCATCGATGATAATTGCTCTAATGATGCAAACAAAGGTAATGCAATTATTTATTTTACTTCAAAGTCTTCAAGGCTAATCAGTACACTAAATCAATACACTTTTATTAGTAACAAAATGGTTCATTGAGCCCAATGTGAAAAGATTCTATTATAAGCAATTAGAAATTAATCCAAGTGAAGTTGCTGAAAATGCTAGTGAAATAGCCAAAGATGGCAGTGAAAAAAATAGGGGAAATAATTAAAAACAATGGCTTGGATGCAATAAATGCATATTTCCCAAAGAGCCAGCAAACAATAACGATAATTACAGAAATGCTAGTCCAATTATAACTGCGGCTGTTTTAAAATTTAAATAGCCTAAGTTTACTTTTGTTATTGATTCTCAACGATAAAAATAAGAAAATTTTACATAAACCGATTTTTAATTTTACTATTAGTTTCCTTTTTTCTTAACAAACAGAAAACGTGCCGCGCGAGGTAGTTGATAATCGCTGATAGTTAACAATACTTGTATGAAATTAACAATTAGAAGATGTTAAAAAGAAGCATTGATAATCTGTTCATGCGCTCAGAATGACTTGTTTAATTGGTAAGTTTTACTATTGTGCACGATTATTATTTAAGATCCTCACGCGGTACTTATTCTGAGGTCCGCGCTAACCTCGCGCGGCATATTTTCTGTCTATGCGTTAAATCAATTTTAAACAACTTTTCCGGTCGGATACGTTTGATGTGAGATCTTGCATAATTATCGCTTTAATATGCATTTTTGAACTTGCACGATTTATTTTCTTGACCCGCGTACAATTTTTGCGGAGCAAATTACAGTGCACGAACAGTTATACATTAGATCGTCAATGCATCTGAGGTTACATGTACAACATATGTATTGTAACTAAATTCAGATTAACTGTTAAGTTTATTTTCTTAAAGGATCAAATAATACAAAAACATTGATTTAAAGGACCTGATAAAAATCAAAATTACTGTAAATTAAAATGAATTGCTTTGCAAAGGTTGGAGTTTGCTTTTTGGTAATTATTTTTCTCATCTTATCTTTCGCTGGTCTAGCATCTTTTTCGCTAGGTGAGAGTTTATTAATTCAACGTCGAATTGTATTTTTTTGGTTTATCGGTTGATGCACTAAATTATTTATAAAAAAAGAGGTTGCAAAGATCGCCCTCTTTAATCAGACACATGGCGAATTAAAACTACATCCCATGGATTATGTGTAAGTAATAAAATAACATATTTCTATATCAAGAATTTAAAATGGTTTATTTATTTATTTTTTTTTTAGATATTTAACTGCACTTATTCTGGGCAGTAAGTTAACTTTTAAAAACTTTCAATAAAAGTAACCTAATAATACTTATATTTATATTAATTATTTTTTCCAAATTTTCGTAGTGAGTGGTTTCTACTGCTGCCATACCACTAAAAATGATGATGGTAATAATTATGCTTTTGGAATAAGGTAAAAAAATCTTTTTTAATTTGATTGATCTAAAAATTGATAATATAATTAATCTACTTAAATTTAATAAAGCGGAACTCTTATTTCTTTAATTATCACGAGTAAGCTTGGTTTCTGATTAAAAAAACCTTTTAACAATTTAAAAAGGTAATTTTATTAATTTTTAACTTTTTTTCTAGTTTTATATACTATTTTCACAAAAGATGAAATGGGAGATATTCCATTTTTCTGTCCAGCAGATTATCCTTATTCATCAAATTTAATTCGTACAGCGTGTCAAGTAAGAGCTGCAAACCTGTTAATAATGTGGATGTCTCCTGCTGCCGCATTGATCATAATTATTTTCGCACTCATAATTTCTTATTGTTGTTGCGTTGGTAGAGAAAATTGTTGTATTGCTTAATGAATTATTAATTAATAATCTCTCATTTTTATTATTTTTATCATTTTTTTCTAATTTTTTTCTCATCTTGTCATTTTTTCTATATTGAAACATTAGTATAAAAAAAAAATAATAAATCATATATTAAAAAAGAGTAATCATAATGAAATTACGCGTAATGATTAGTGATATTTTAAAAGCAAAAGGACGATGGCTTTCTGTAGATCTTAATAACTCATATCAAGCTGGGCCCTTTAGTGTGAAGGAGAGTCAGAACATGAGCTATAAGAATATAAATTAATAAACGATGAAATAAATTCATTTCACTTTTCTTCTAATTCATACTTGGCGTTCAATAGACTGTGTCTAGTATGAGTTGTCAGTGAAATTATAAGATTTTTTATTAATGATAAATCCATGTTAATGATTAAATTAATAGATATTAATTATTAAAACAATTCCCAATTTTAACAATAATAAAACAAATTAATAATTGCCCAATTTTAGAAAACGAGTGAAGAAATTAAAAAAGTTGAATCAGCCCGATAATTATTTTGGAACAATACAACAAAAGGTCAGAAAAAAATTTGAAGACGGGCGTGGGAGAAAATTTACTAGGGGATTGTCAAATTTTAATTCTTCTAAAACATATTTGGTAATACAGTATCGGTATTGTTTCACTTTATAGGACAAATTATGATTTGTATATAACTATCATTTATGTACTATGAGACTATGACTTAAAGCGTTAGATGTAAATTTTTAAGAATCCTTTTCACATATTTACCCCACAAATAATATTATTTTTATTTTATTTTTGTTTTCATTGTCAATTAAATCTAGATTTGGAAATAATATATATCTTACTGTACTACAATAAATTAGTATCACGCGACTGTAGGATGATCCGATTTGTAACCGGTGCTTTTCATTAATTGACGCATCAAGACAGTTATCTTGACAATCGTTAGGAATTTAGAACCAGAAAAAACTCTATTGTTACTGCTCCGCGTTCGTTGTTCGAGACTGTATTATTAAAATTTGTAACCTAAATACGTTTTAGTACTGTACTAGATATTGAGGATTCAATAAAAAATAATTTTTATATATTTTTATATATTATTAAGCTCGGCTCGACTTACTGAAATTAAAAATTCGTTAACGTCAATTATATTACAAAGTATTTGTATGAAAAAAAACTTTGAACTGCGAATCTATCACATTATATATTAAGGAAATAATATGATAATTCATTATGTATAAAATGATTGCCGGACCAGTATGGTTACCACCAATGTCCAATGCCAGGAAAAGCACCAATAACATTAAATACTAAAGAAAATAATGGTAAAATTGGCAAATTTTGAACATTAATTTTTAATTGTTTTCGGTCTGAGATAATCACGCGTAATTTTACTAACACCACGTCATTCTAATTCTACACCCTTACCCTAACCCTTCTAATATTAAACCTAACTTACCTAATCAAAAAAATTGGCTAAAATTACATATATTTTATTAATTAATTAATAATTGGTATGGCCTCAAAGAATCTAAGCTAGTAACTAAAGAACTAAACTGCATCTTTTTCTTATGATCTCATTAAAAAATTATAAAAGTAAGCTTTTAAGTAAAATATTATAAGACTTAATGAAATAAATAAGAAAAAACAACTACATCCCGATAAAATGATTGCCGGACCAGTATGGTTACCACCAATGCCAGGAAAAGCACCAATAACATTAAATACTAAAGAAAATAATGAAAATGTAATAATGAATGAAACTAAATTAAAAATGAAAGAAATCAATAAAATAGCAAAAGTTGATAAATAGCAATAAATTTTATTTTTGGAATTCGTGATTAATAATAAAATTAGAGCAATCGAATTAAAAATTGATGCAGTAATAATAGGACGAGCTATCCATCCGGATTTACCATTAGTAGGTACTTTAGGAACAAAATTATCAAAGGCTGATAGTAAAGCTATTTGTCCAAGTTTATCTATTCCTTCAATGGCTGTATTGGTTACATTCTGTATTGTATTGCCAGCATCTTTGGCTGTATTGCCAATTGTACTGCCAGCATTCTGGGCTGTATTGCCTATAGTATTACCAGCATTTTGGGCTGTACTTCCTATTGTATTGCCTATTGAATTACCAGTATTTTTGGCTGAATCAACGATTCCGTTTGGATTAATATTAATGTCACGTTTTTGTTTTTGTACTTGTCCAGATTGGATTTCTTCAGAAGTCGGTGCTAAATAAAAAATGCTTTATCATTATATTATTTCAAATAAATGAATTATAAATAATTATAAAATTACCTTTATCAAAGTTATGTGACACTTGTTGAGTGCAAGAATCGTCAATACAAAAACCCAGCAAGGTAAATGTTATACTGTTTCTTCGAAGGATTTTATTTACATGTTCACTAAATATAAATTTACTTAAAAATACGCTTCCATTTATACTACCAATTAACATGGTAATTAAAAATATTAAAGATAAAAAAACAAAAATTATAATAGAGACTCTTAATTTATCTCTGTAAGTATCACGCAAAAGATTACTAATTTTTGTTAACATTTTAGTTGTATCGCTATAATGATAATTTCTTAGGTATTTATAAAAAAATTAACGCATATTGTACTAAAGTGTAATAATGCTATATAACTAAATAATAATACATATCAGATCTACGTTATTTTTAAATGATTCATGTATTCAACTTTCTTTTCTTCTCGCATCATCGTATTTACATACAGTATACTGTATACTTTTAGTAGTCATCTTCGCATAAATTATTTTCATAATTTTATTTAGGTTAAAATAATAAGTATTACCGATGATGAATATAAATAAAATTTTTGAAGAACAATTAGCGGTTCAAAAATTTTTCCTTCTGAATTAAAGCAATTTGAGCATAACTTGTAGTATGATTTAATTGATTTGGCGTGAGACATGAAGTTATTTGGCATTGTCCGCTATATACAGTAATTTCATAGTAATTCACTACATCATAATAAATTAAATTATCACCACATTGATCGCATTTTGTAGCAGTAATTTTTTGATTTCCTCCGACAGTTTGATGAAATTTTCATATATATTATTAGTTTCAAATTTCGATAGATATTTAAAAATGCAAGACAGCTTTTTTTTCACATATGAAATAATAAGAATTTAGTGTACAATTCAAAAGGCAAGTTATACTTACATATTTGAATATTTTCGTTATAAAGATTGTGCAAGCCAAGCTTGAAATATACTTTTATTTTTAAAAAAAAAGGATAAACAGGACATTTCAGCTTACGGCCTTGCTTTAGTATTAAATTTAATTTTGTATTATTACATAATGCTTATTTTAAATGAGCTAAAGTTTAAACAATATATCATTACGCAATATATCATTACGCTGTATTATATTCGATGTGTAAAATTCATATAAATAAGTGTTTTTTAAATTTTTTGAGTAAAAAAATATGAATCGCATTGAAATTTGTGAAAAATGTTGTTTAGAAAAAAAGACTGGCGATATATCATGCAACGGAAAAAATTGTCCAATCAGGAAATGCAAAGAAAACAGAAATCATTACCACAAATTATGTATAACTTGTTGCGATCACGTCGACTTCAATAAAATGAAAAAATAGTATCTCTAATAAAATCGCCAAAGGTTTGCGGAATTTATGAATTATTTTATTTAACTTCTACAGAAAGTTTTTAAGATTATCAATTAATACTAGTAATTGGAATAATTCTTTTTAATATGATCTGGAAAGAATTTTAGTAATTATTTAATTAATATTTTCTTTATTTTATATTTTAATTCATATAATGGTAAGCATAACAATTTTTATTTAAGATACGGAAAATAATATTTAAGAAGTCTTTTTAGTAGTCGTTGAAGATAAAATCAGCAGTAACCTGTAATCATATGAATTCAAATTTTCTATTCAATTTCCTGATTAGATTATAAGAGAAATCTCAAATAAACAATTGTAATCGGAATGTGTTACAATTGTTTATTTGAATGAATATATCTATATAAGTTGTATTATTTAAAGATATAACATAACAAAGTAACGTTTTTCCTAATCATTTGATCAATCATCCATAATGTACGTTATGTAACACAAGTGTCCGTTTCTATTTTACGCACATATATTTTTACAATTAAATTTATATATATACAGTATAGATGATACGATCACGTGACATTTTTAAAACGTAAAATTTACTATTAAATCCTTTGCCAATAATTTTGATTCTGGCAAAATTAAGAAATTAGTCAAAATTATGTCGATTGCACTCGTAAAACACTGTGAATAATAAATATAATACAATACGTATTATAATCCAATATAATTGATTAGTGTAAGTCGCAAAAGTTTCATTTTTAAAAATGGTGAAAATAACTCATTGCATTTTTGACATGGATGGTAAATATTCTGATTTAAAGGATTGCGTTAAAGATTACTGATGATAATTTTATTATTGGTATTAAGTATTATTTTAACAGAAATAAGTTCTTTTCACTTGGTTACATGTACGAAAAGTCAAACATATGTATTGTAACTAAATTCAGATTAAGTTTATTCTATTTATTTGTCAATTTTTAACTGGCTTGAAGGATCAGATAATACAAAAACTTATTTAAAGGACCTGATAAAAAACGGATGAAATCAAAATTACTGTAAATTAAAAATGAATTGCTTTGCAAAGGTTGGAGTTTGCTTCTTGGTAATTATTTTTCTTATCTTATCTTTCGCTGGTCTAGCATCTTTTTCGCTAGGTGAGAGTTTATTAATTCAGCGTTCATTTCAATGAATTGTATTTTTTTGGTTTATCTGTTGATGCACTAAATTATTCATAAAAAAAACAGAGGTTGCAAAGATCGCCCTCTTTAATCAGACACATGGCGAATTAAAACTACATCCCATGGATTATGTGTAAGTACTGAATAAAATAACATATTTCTATATCAAGAATTTAAAATAATTTATTTATTTATTTTTTTTAGATATTTAACTGCACTTGTTCTGGGCAGTAAGTTAACTTTTAAAACTTTCAATAAAAGTAACCTAATAATACTTATATTTATAATAATTATTTTTTCCAAATTTTCGTAGTGAGTGGTTTCTACTGCTGTCATACCACTAAAAGTGATGATGGTAATAATTATTCTTTCGGAATAAGGTAAAAAAAAAAATTTTTAATTTGATTGATCTAAAAATCGATAATATAATTAATCTATTTAAATTTAATAAAGCGGAACTCTTATTTCTTTAATTATCATGAGTAAGCTTGGTTTCTGATTAAAAAAACTTTTTAACAATTTAAAAGGTAATTTTATTAATTTTTAACTTTTTTTCTAGTTGTATATACTATTTTCACAAAAGATGAAATGGGAGATATTCCATTTTTCTGTCCAGCAGATTATCCTTATTCATCAAATTTAATTCGTACAGCATGTCAAGTAAGAGCTGCAAACCTGTTAATAATGTGGATGTCTCCTGCTGCCGCATTGATCATAATTATTTTCGCACTCATAATTTCTTATTGTTGTTACGTTGGTAGAGAAAATTGTTGTATTGCTTAATGAATTATTATTAATAATCTCTCATTTTTATCATTTTTTTCTATTTTTTTTCTCATCTTGTCATTTTTTCTATATTGAAACATTAGTATAAAAAAAAATAATAAATCATATATTAAACATAATCACAATACTCACAAAATCGTTTGTCTTCTTTGACGTTTTTATTATGAAACGGGAGCCAATCTTAACTGCTTATTGTCATTCGGGTTACGGATAGAACATCGATAGCGATAACGTTGCAAGTATTTGTGTTAATCAAAGCATTATTACAAATGCTATAAATTTGCTTGATTTCGGCGTAATAAGTTTTGAATATGGTTCTAAAATTTCGCACATATTATGATAATTAAAGAAATGCGTTATTTATCAATTGATACATCAAGTCATGTTCAAACCACTTTTCCGACTCAGAATGGTCGGATACGTTGATGAAATTTCATTTTTGAGTGTGATTATTATGTGGTATCTTGCGTAATTATCGCTTTAATATGCATTTTTGACTTTTTTGCCCCGCGAAAAATTGTAAGCGGGTCAAGAGAATAAAGAAAATAAATCGTGCAAGTTCAAACCACTTTTTCGGACTCATTTTTGAGCGTGATTATTATGTGGGATTTAATAACGCAGTTATTCAGAATTAGGTTCTTGGTTTCCGAAAGTATAGTAGGACAATTAAAAACAGAAGCTTCACCACATAATTTTACAGAAAACAGAGGAAGGGCAAATTGAAAATTATACATTATATTAAAAAGTCTAGACAGAATAACAAAATAAGAAAAATTACAAAACAAGAAAAAAATAAATCCAAAAAAAAGGAAAATATACTGATAATGAATCCTACAAACATATTCAACGTGTGAAATAATTTTAACATAACAATTCCTATTAAACTAATTAAAGTTTTCATTATATAATTTAAACTAATTAAAGCTTTCATAATAATGATTGAAAGAAATCGAATTTTATTTCGCGGCGGATCTAATAATAAAATAATTTAGATGATTAAACTATAATGAAAACTGTTAAAATTCCAAATATATACCTTTTACCGTCATCAATTGTCTCACATTGTTAAAAATCAATTCATCAATATTATTTACGAAAAATATCTCTTCTTCAGTTGCAAGTAATCCAATTGTACACACAAATAAATCGTTATCAATAAAATTAGTTTGAACATCCACAACTTGTGATTTAATTTCTTCCGAGTTTCTAATTCCAACAACAGCTAATACTCCAAATGGTGAGGTAAAGTATAAAATTCCAATTTCTTTATCATACCCAAAAAAAAAGGTAAATCCGGATAGTAAATGTTCTTGGTTTAATAAAACATTCGTAACTATTCGCTTTTCCGAATTACTAACGCTAATAGTGTTTGATTGAAGAAACCAGTCATTTTTTTTTTTTATATTAATATAATCAAAATAGCTTAAAATAGGCTCATAAAGTTTTTTTGAACGTAACAATAACGTTGAAATTCTTAATGATCCATTCTCAATCTCATTATTCAAGACAATCTCATCACATTGTAACGTTTTATAACTTTTTTTCAAGCTAGTAAATTCATGCCTTTCATGGTCATCAGACCAAGCTTCTTCCATTAGTTCCTCAAGAAGAAAAGCATTATTTTGTATTTTTTCTGACTAATTGTTTATATAACTTCTCGAGGTTACACAAAATAAATATCTAAAAATGGTAAGCAGAAAAATTATCAGCAAGTTAAAATTCCAAAATTAGGAAAAATACCACTAGCCAATAATCATAAAGCGTTCCAAATATCCTTTAATCTAAGGATGAAAGTGATGAAACTCATGTTGCTGGCCCAAATTTAGAATAAAGTTATACAAATCGGCATGATAATATGTTAAATTGGAAGAAGAGTTGTTTAATAATTTTTCTTTCTTTTTTGCTCGTAGCAAGGACACTATGGATCTTTGTTTAAAGGAAATTATCCACAATTTTACTACAAACGAGTTATTATTTTATTTAGATAATTTAAATTTACAACTTGATCAGGAAGACTTAGAAATTTTGAAAAGATCTAAAATTTCTGGTCCTAACTTTTTACATCTTACTAGAGAAGATTTATTAAGAATTAATCTTGAACTTGGACCGGCAATTACGCTCTCTGTTTTTATATCAAAAATTAATGCAGGTAAATTTTGTTTAATAATCTTTCTTTTTTTTGTTAATAATTTGTTCTTCTTCAATATATAGGAACTGTACAGCAAGAGGTTCTAATACCATGTATAATGAGAATGAAAAGGCCATATTCTGAATATTTTAAAAAATGTTCGTTTAAAGATTGGGCTTTTGATCACTTTAAAAGATGGTGTGCTAGTAACGATAGTATAAATAAGTTAGACATCGAAAATCATACAATATTTATCGGTAAAATTCGCGAAATCAAAAATGATCCTGGAACTTTAAAAGAAATCGGTGATGTTTTAGCTAACGTAAGTTTAATTTTAAAATATTTCTAATCAAGAGTATAATACTATGATGAAATTATTTTATAAGAATAAGCGCGTTTTATACCCTTTCTGTGAAAATTTGTTTTCTCAGTTATGGCTTGGATCTGTCCTTGTCATATTTTTACTTCACGTATTAATATGAGTATACAACGTGTTTATAATGATTAGAATTTATAAAAGTTATAACTATGATGAAATTATTTTATAAGAATAAGCGCGTTTTATACCCTTGCTGTGAAAATTTGTTTTCTCAGTTATGGCTTGGATCTGTCCTTGTCATATTTTTACTTCACGTATAAATATGAGTATACAACGTGTTTATAATGATTAGGATTTATAAAATAAAAAATGTTTGAGTATTCAATATTATTTTTAAATATTATTTTTTTTATGTTAAAATATTAACTAGTTTTATTTTTAGATAATCCACACTAATATAGATCCTATTAGCTCGGTATTATCTGGAAATATTTCTCCTTTTATAAAAGAAATATTAAAATACTATGGAAGCAAATCATTTAGAGAATTTTACGACTTTAACGAAAGTGCATTCCAAACAGCAGTAGAAATGTTAATTCGACCAGAATATCGTGTATCTGAAATGCGACTAGTTAAAAATGTAAATAAGAATAATGGGGGAAGTAGAGGTCGGTATGGTTTTCCAGATATTTTTGTTATTGGTGATGATGAGAGGGGATTTAAATCAAGTGTTGTTTTGGAGTTAAAATATTTATCCTTAAAAGGATTACTTGGTGGAGAAAACAATAAATTAGTAGAGAATTCTAATTACAATGAACTTAAAGAATTGGACGATAAAATATGCGATGAATCCGAAGAAACTATATTTAGAAGACAGTATTATTTCTGGAGTAAAGATGATAAGAAATACAAATTAACTTCCGTTAGAAAGATAATAGAGTTAGGTGAAGATCAACTCAAAAATTATATAAAGGTAATTAAAAAAGGTCAATGTGCGGTAAATAATAAGATTGGTGTTTTGGATGAGAGAATTAATATAGAACTTGGAAATAGCATTTTAGGAGGTTGGCTATTAGTTTCATTAGGATCCAGACGTATTATAACGAGAAAAATAGAATTTAAAAAAATGGATCACAGATTTACTATTATTAATAAATAAATTTTTTTATCTCACAATCACAATTCAATAGATTACAAATAATTACAATATGTTTTTAAATAATTTAGAAATTTAACGGATCCAATTTATTATTATATAATTATATTGAAACAAATCAGACAATTAATACAACAAATGGAAATCGCGTTAAATCAATACATAGTTATTCTTTTTATAAAGAAATCACTAGTAAGTTAAAATCGAAAAGGTAAACGATTGTGATTGGAATCGAATAATTAAGTAATGTCTGTAGATAAATTCACCTGTAAAATAGTCATGGAATCACCTTTCAAGGCGGCAAAGTAAAAACAATTCATCTGCACCGCTCGGTACCATACCCTTTTGGTACCGTGCGGTGCCAGAAGTTAAATGCGAACGATTGTGATTGGAATCGATAAATTCACCTGTAAAATAGTCATGGAATCACCTTTCAAGGCTGGAAAGTAAAAACAATTCATTTGTACCGCGTGGTACCATACCCTTTTGGTACTGTGCGGTACCAGACTACCAGAAGTTATAAAATCAAAAATACGAACGATTGTGAATGTCTGTCGATAAATTCACCTGAAAAATAGTCTTTCAAGGCTGGAAAGTAAAAACAATTCATTTGCACCGCTCGGTACTATACCCTTTTGGTACCGTGCGGTGCCATTGGAATCGATAAATTCACCTGTAAAATAGTCATGGGATCACCTTTCAAGGCTGGAAAGTAAAAACAATTCATTTGTACCGCGTGGTACCATACCCTTTTGTACTGTGCGGTACCAGACTACCAGAAGTTATAAAATCAAAAATACGAACGATTGTGAATGTCTGTCGATAAATTCACCTGAAAAATAGTCTTGGAATCACCTTTCAAGGCGTGAAAATCCTGCGATTTTCATAATACAGTAAATCGACGAAAAATACAAGTTCAATTTTCGTGGTTTACTTGTGCAATAAATTTTACTGACGCTCAAAATTTTGCGTATGAACGGTCAAGGTATCTGTATGCGTCAAAAGCGGAGCGACTTTAAAATTTCGAATTCGAAAAGATTCAAAGAAATTATTGCCGAGGTGATTTTTTTTTATTTTTTTTATAAAATTTGATTTTAGTGGTTTTTTTAAGGCTAGTTTGCCGCAGGCGCAGCAAATTTGCGGCTAACAACACTCAGCCGCAAGATCTGCAGGCGGATCTTGAATATTTTATTCGTTTACATCGTGCCGTGAATCAATACATTATTACAATGCACCAATTCAAATTATACAAAAATGAATAATTAATATGGCTATAAGCTGTGGCTCTGTGCTTAACCCTGCTGCGGATAATACGAAAAATACGGCTTAAACACTGGTCGTAGATCTTTACCAGAGTTTAAACTACAACATATTTTACTTTCAAAATTTTAGTCGGTGAGAAACTTACAAAGTAGATTGGTTAAAAGGTTTATTTTTATCATGAAACTCCAAAAGTTGCGTGCGGAATTCGAAATACCAAATTTATACACATTTATAAATCCTTTTTTGTCTAGAATTTGTAAATCATTTAGCTTATCATTCGCCATAATTCAATCCAAATTTGAATTAGTTTTATTTTTAGTCGTGAAACCATACTCAAAGATGTTTCTAAAAAAACCTTTAAAATCCTCTTATAACTTATCGTTATATTTGGACGGGCAAATTTCTGATCTACTTCCTTTTCTTAATGAGTTTATTGTTTTTTTAAAACATTGTGTTTCATTGCGAAATATATGAAAAAGAAAATCGATTTTCTACCATTCTACCAAAGCCGAGAAATTAAAAAGATACATTTGAAACATTAATTCATGCGTTGCAAATAATCATCCACCACCCCTTGTCCCATTATAAATAAATAAATGCGAATTAATTTATTACGACATTTTTTTTACTATTCTAAGATGGTTTTGTGGCAAATTTTTAAACTGTTGAACAAGTTCTTATTTTGTCCATGAGACATGTCAGATATTTTGATCATCAAAATATTTATGATTTTGAATTTAATCGAGATTTTACTTTTTTAAATATTATTATTACCAATTGGTCGGTGCTTTTTTTAATATATATATTTGAGTAGAATCTTTAAACTAAATATATTTTGGATATCGGAATATATTTCTTTGGTTGTTTCAACCAATTAAAACGACCGCATATTAAGAAGCTTGATGAAGCATTGCCCATTCCTTTATATCTTGTTTCATTTGATTCAAATCTAAAAATAAATACATTAAAAAAAATTTACGGAATAAAAAAAATGAGAAATAAAAGAACTTAAAACTTTAAGGAAAAAGAACATCATATTTCTATTTTTAATAATGATGAATCAAGTATTATATTATATTTCACTAATTCGAAAAACTTGTATAAAATGATGATGATGATTTAGATCCTTTTTTTGAAATTTATTGTTTTAACAAAAGATTGAATATCATTAAACATTTGAACATCCTTTTATTGACACTCTCCAATATCTTTATAAAATCTTTTATTATTACAGAAAATGTATCGATCTGCAGATTTAACGAAAGCCATCAAAAAAAATTTAAGTCAAATGATCGAAGAATTAGGAATATGTATTCAAACAAACCTATCCCTTGATGTTCTTCTAGAACCATCAGACAATCGTACACCTCCTAATTCCTTTATACTATATTGCAAAGATCATTCACATATTATAAAAAACAAACCTGGAGACAACTCTAAAACTTTATCAGATATGTGGGATAACGAATCATCTGAAAAAAAGATGATTTACGTGGCTTTATCTAACGTAATGGTAACAGCATATAAGGGGGTCTTTACGGAGCTGGAACCATGGGATCGATCTGCCTCAATGCCATCGTTTTGTCTTAATCAGAACACTGAGGTTCAAAATACAAATACTCAAGACAACATAACATCTCAACCTTTTATAGATGAAAAACTTGCATCATATTTATTTTATTATAATCTTTAAATAATTTTTTTAAAACTATTAAATAGTTAATTTATGTACTTTTTCATGGATATTATTAAAAAAATAAATATTTATAGATATTTAAATTAATCCGTAATGATAACTAACTCTAATTATTTAGTTGATCATTCGATCGTCCAACACAAATTTTCAATAGTCTGACGTAGAATGGTTGGTTCTGTTGTAGGAGTTTGGGCGTCATATACCCCAAACTTGACCATACTCCAAACTAAACTAGTTGGTTTGGTTTATGGTCAAGTTTGGAGCATATTGTCCCAAATCCAACCATATCCCAAATTGGCCAGGTTTGTGCAATTAGCATGCTGATCATTTACGAAAAGTGATTATCACGAGGTTACATAGTAAACGACCTCAAGTTCAACTTCAAAGCGAGGTGGAGTGCGCGCAAACGTTAATGGCTGTGCCTCACTCATTGTGCCCGATACTAGACATTCTGAACTACGCGTTAATGAAATTTTCCAGGGATCTACTATGTACGATTTTTTTTAATCTGTAAAATAAAAAGAGGACATGTAAACCGACAACAAATACTGTTTTTAGACGTTTCGATCAATTGCGTAAAATCCAATTTGACATACCTTATACAATATTATAGTAGAAATTATATATTTATGTCTGTTTTAAACGTGTGTAAAATATTACAATTTTATTCGCATCAATGATAAACTTTAATTAGAACGATGTATTTTGTGATATAATCGAACATTTTCTATTCATCAATATAAACTCCATGAACAAAATTTCAAATTTATAATATTTAAATATGTCACAGATGAAACATAAATACATAATTTCTACTATAATATTGTATAAGGTATATCAAATTGGATTTTGCACAATTGATCGAAACGTCTAAAAACGGTATCTGTTGTCGGTTTACATGTCCTCTTTTTATTTTACAGATTACAAAAAATCGTACATAGTATATCCCTGGAAAATTTCATTAACGCGTAGTTCAGAATGTCTAGTATCGGGCACAATGAGTGGGGCACAGCCATTAACGTTTGCGCGCACTCCACCTCGCTTTGAAGTTGAACTTGAGGTAGTTTACTATGTAACCTCGTGATAATCACTTTTCGTAAATGATCAGCGTGCCATTACCAAATATCGTCGCCTCGATTTAAGGCTAATTTCGGTCGATGCGAATGACATAGCGTCGGGTAGAATTATAATTTTAATCCCTTGTCCACGTGGTTAAAATTTTTTTCGCAAAAAATCGAAGTATATGATTTTATCTCCCATCTTAAATTACTAATAATAGTTATACTAATGAAATATCAAATGAATGAATACAATTCCAAAATTTTAGCAATCAACTAATGCTTTCTCGCGGTTTATAAGTGTGATGATTCTTTATGAAGAATAAAGAAAATGAATTTGTTTTATATTAATATTAATATTTTATTTTCTGTATGATAACGCAATCACAACATCTCATACATAAATTGTGGTAATGAATTTTGTTTTTATTGCATTCGCATTTTATTATTAATTAATTGAATTTGTTGTAACTAACGTATTTATTGAAAATTAATAATATAGAAACAATATTATAATAAATTATACAAAATAAATAAAACAAACAAATGTTAAAAGAAGCATTAGAAACTAGTGTTCATTATAAATTCTCCGAAAAATATAATTTGCTTTCAAATAATGTTTTAATCATATGTAGCGATAAATCCGTAAACTTTATTTTCGGTATATCCATTTTGATAAAAAGCTTGAAATAAGAGAACTTGAAATATTATTATACCAATTTTAATTATTGGGAAAATAAAGATCTATCGGTCCTTCGACACACATTAAGGTTGAATTGTCAGCATTTGAAACTAAAATTTTAATTGTGCTTGTTACAATTATCGTTATATATTGTTAATATAGGATAATTATAAAATAAAGTTTACTCTTACCTGTAAATTTTGTAATTAATGAAATAGTGGAGTTTAACAATCTAACTGATCTAATCAATGGAACACTGTTTGCATCGAGGCCAAAATTCCCCGGGGCAATAGGGCAATTAATCCCAACAAATGAGCATAGATCAAATTGATTGCTGCTTATCAAATTTCCATTATAGAATAATGATAAAGATGCAAATGCACCCTGTATTATTGTTGTCGAACACGTTCCTGTTAATTTAACATCTAGTTTCTCTCCTATAACGATTGGATACGGCTCAAAAAGTATATCGGTTAAATTAATTGGATATGATAAATTGTCAATACATGGTTTAAAATTCCACTGATCTTGATATAAGTAATTAGCTTCATGCTGAACATTAGTGGCATAAACTGCAAGAATAAAAGTGAAGAAAATTGAATGAAATTTCATTTTTATTCTTAAAAAAAAAATATCTTGCAAATTTATATTTATTTTTTAGTATGTAAACAGTACTTGGTGTATTTTATAGGGCAAATAGTATTATAAAAAATTCTAATAGTACTGTTAGTACAGTACAGTATTTAATAAAATGAAATTTAATCCACATTTATTGTTTAATATTTACATGATAATACCATATTATGGAAAACTCTTTCGTGTCATGATTGTAATAAAAAAAACAAATGAAAAAACAAGTTATACTTCCATTGGATTTTTGTGAGTTCCATGAAAGACAATGAAATTATCGAAAGTTCAGTTAATACATTTAATTTATATTCTGCACGGCTGGCCCCAAGCTAGGTGTTCATAAAAGCCAATGTGCCAAAGACAGCCAAATTGATCACTTGCATCTTGGAACCCCCTTATTATCATAATAAAATAATTTTAAAAATCACAATAATGTATAAATTTAGTTATCAGATATTTGATAATTTTAAAATAAGAAAAACAACGCAACAAGCAATTAAAAATATTCTTTTAAGCACAGAGCCACAGTTTATAGCCATATTAATTATTCAATTTTGTATAATTTGAATTGGTGCATTGTAATAAGTATAATGTATTGATTCACGGCACGATGCAATTGCGAACATTTTATATTGTATTATTTTGTATGAGGTGTAAACGAATAAAATATTCAAGATCCGCCTGCTGAGTGTTGTTAGCCGCAAATTTGCTGCGCCTGCGGCCAAATTTTGCGGCAAACTACATTATAATGTGAAATGGTGGCCATTTTTTATAATTTCTTAATTTAAAATTTAAAGATCTCAAAAATAAAGGACCACTTTAAAATCATTTTTTTTACGATCTATTTTTATTTATTTAATATTGCTTTAATCAAGTAAAAAGCCTCTCGGGTACAAAACTAGCCTTAAAAAAAAGCCACTAAAATCTATTTATAGAAATTTTATAAAAAAAATAAAAAAAAATCACCAGTCGTCAATAATTTCTTTGAATCTTTTCGATTCCATCAATCTCCAATAGGTATTGGGGATATTGCAGGACAGGTAACTACCCGGAGGTAGTTTTTTAAATATAGTGGACCATCTATTAAACCTAATATATGGTTTAGTATAATCTTTTTTCTTTTTTTCGATTTCCTTAAACTCGCTCTTGAATGCTTTCACATTAAAATTGTCTTTATATAGTTCTTTCCAGAACTCCAATCGCCTATAATTTTGATAAATTATGTTTAATTCATTCTTCGATGTAAAGGAAATAATATCGGCAAGGGCATCTTTACGACTATCGCTGTCTTCAATCCATACGATTTTGTTTTTAATCTCATCATCAGCTGCGATATTTTGGCAATTTATCAAGGTAATTTTCAAATCTTTGATTCTTTTGACCATTAAATCTTGAGGTATCTTCGGTGCTTTCGGTGCTTTGTGTTCGCTAATTGATATGTGTTTCACTAATTCTGCGAACAAAATAAAAATAACACTTAATTATCTTTGTCTTAATTAAAAATATTAAAAATAATTTATAAAGAATACTTTTAATTTCAGCAACATCAACATCTTCATCACACTCTGAAGATTCTACTGTTTCACTGGTAATATCTTCCTCCTCGGTAATATCTTCCTCCTTAAAGAAAAGGTTGAAATATTTAAGACCCATATTCACGTCACATTCCCTAAATTCCCATTCACCGCTTTCGTTGACTTTTTTATAACTTTTAAGCATACTTGGGTTTTCTGAGGGAATTATTAGAATAAAATTTTCGGTACTAATTAGAAATTTATGATTATTTAATTCATTAAAATTTAGGATTTTGGTAAGTAATCCCTTTGTAATAGGGGTAAGTAGTTCCATGACGAAAGAAATAACGTGAAAATGAAAGAAATATATCGAGGACGACAACACCGCAAGAAAAAATTGAGGACAATAACGTGAATATGAAAAAAATAAATCGAGGAAGACAACTTGGTTATATATAGTACAAGCTTGTACCCAAATTGTGATCACATGTAAGCGCTCAAAAATTTCTTTGTAAAAAAAGTACAAGCTTGTACCCAAATTGTGATCACATGTAAATGCTCCTAATTGGTAATTGGTATAACGTGTCGTATCATAATGTCGATAAAGGTAAATAAACTAGCGGTTATAACCGGTTATAACCGGGTACCATTATGTGTAACTCTATCATATGATACATATGATACGTTGACAGTTGAAAGTCAGGCACTCAGGCAGGCTTTTGGTAATATAGGATTGTGCGACAGACTAAGATGAAGTTCGGACTTGATTTTTTACGCGTTTTCCTATTAATCAAGTAATACAAATAATAGAAGTTTAGCTGATTACGTAAGAACCCGCATAATAATCCGGTCTGAAATCGAAATTTTTCTAGTCAAACCGATGCCGATTAACCGGAGAATGTGATTTCAGTGTCGGAATTTCGCAATTCTTTCGTCCTGTCACGCGTCGATTTCGCGCGTGACAAAGAAAAATGATTTTTATCAAATTTTTTAATTTCATCCTCAATAAATCAATCTTCATTTGTTCTGTAGTGAATTAAATACTTTCGCTGCTTCACCTTTTATATTTTTGTACTGCGATAGATCAGTCTAATTAATCGTCACTTTTACACATCGAAATTTCCGTTTATTTAGAGTAATTTTATCGAAAATTGTGGCACAGTAATTTTTATTTACAGAAGATTTCTACTCAAAAATCTCATAAAAATATAAACTGTAAAGTTGCGTATGTGAACTTTCGTCCTGTAAAAAATTATTACATAAATAATGCCATAAATCGCAAATCTACATTCAATTTTTTTTTCAAAATTTACTGCGCAAATTACTAACTTGTTGAATAAATTTCGCATATTTTGAAAAATTTTCAAATAACGACAAAGAATTTAAATTTTTGAAAAAAAAAATTTCGAATGATGTATAAAAATCAATTTAAATTCGCGATAAAAAAAATCATTATAAATCACGTGAAATGTGATTTCTCGAAAACTAATGAAGAAAGCATTTTTATCATCGAACCGACCATTCTACGTCGGACTAGGTACTTTTTACTTCGAAAAAACGCATTTAAAAGCTAGAAAATTTGTGTTGGATCGAAAAGATGTGATGCTACGATCGACAATGATCAACAAAATACAATTTATTAACATCGTGAACATTCAAAAAAATTATTTAAAATGAAAAGTACAGCTTGGGCGGAATTAGAAAAAGCACAACCTTGTACTTTTTTATAATTTTTTAATTCCTGGTAAAATAGCTTGGGCGGAATTAGAAAAAGTGAAATGGAGTTTTGACGGTTTCCTGTTAGTAAACTAGTTCTAAAAGTGAAATTTCGATTAGGTAATGGACCATTTTACGTGTTTATTTTTCGCGGAATTGCGATTTTAAAATTCATCAAAAATTCCCTGACTAATACCCTTGGTACTTTTTGCAAAATTTGAAATTGAAATTTTAGGCATTTTGTACATTAAACATTTAGGAAAAAGTGCAAGGTTGTACTTTATTGGAAAAACGTGCAAGGTTGTACTTTATAGTAAAAAAGTGCAAGGCTGTACTTTATAGGAAAAAAAAGCTCAAGATTGTACTTTATAGGAAAAGTGCAAGATACAATCTTGAACTTTTTTTTCCTATAAAGTACAGCCTTGTACTTTTTTTTCAACCTTGCACTTTTTCCTAAAAGTACAGCCTTGTACTTTTTTTCCAATAAAATACAACCTTGAACTTTTTTTACTTTTTCTTTCTATAAAGTACAACCTTGTACTTTTTTTCTATAATTACAACCCTTTACTTTTTCTTAAAAGTACAAGCTTGCACTTTTTCCTCAACCTTGCACTATTTCCTATAAAGTACAATCTTGCACTTTTTCTTAAAAGTACAACCTAGTACTTTATAGGAAAATAAGTACAACCTTGTACTTTTTTTCTATAAATACAACCTTGCACTTTTTCTTAAAAGTACAACCTAGCGCTAGTACTTTTTTTCCTATAAAGTACAACCTTGCACTATTTCCTATAAAGTACAATCTTGCACTTTTTCTTAAAAGTACAACCTAGTACTTTTTTTCCTATAAAGTACAACCTTGCACTATTTCCTATAAAGTACAATCTTGCACTTTTTCTTAAAAGTACAACCTAGTACTTTTTTTCCTATAATTATAGTACAGCCTTGCACTTTCTCTTATAAAGTACAGCTTTGCACTTTTTTCTATAAAGTACAACCTTGTATTTTTTTTTCTATAAAGTACAGCTTTGCACTTTTTCTTAAAAGTACAACCTAGTACTTTTTTTCCTATAAAGTACAACCTTGCACTTTTTCTTTCCTATAAAGTACAACCTTGCACTTTTTCTTAAAAGTACAACCTTGATTTTCTTTCTATAAAGTACAAGGTTGTATTTATAGAAAAAAAGTACAGCCTTGTACTTTTTCCTTAAATGTACATACAACCTTGCACTTTTTTCTTAAATGAAGAAATAGTGCAAGGTTGTACTTTATAGGAAAAAAAAGTACTAGGTTGTACTTTTAAGAAAAAGTGCAAGGTTGTATTTTATAGGAAAAAAGGTACTAGGTTGTACTTTTTCCTTAAATGTACAACCTTGCACTTTTCCTAAAAGTACAACCTAGTACTTTTTTTTCCTATAAAGTACAACCTTGCACTATTTCCTATAAAGTACAACCTTGCACTTTTTCTTAAAAGTACAACCTAGTACTTTTTTTTCCTATAAAGTACAACCTTGCACTTTTTCTTAAAAGTACAACCTTGATTTTCTTTCTATAAAGTACAAGGTTGTATTTATA
>WNFZ01001000.1_pt1 | contig 35803 bp, 38 predicted proteins | sample 5400081 | NCBI WGS metagenome assembly WNFZ01 (sample SAMN13153365, study PRJNA577476) | soil metagenome | isolation source: 80 cm soil or saprolite under grassland replicate 1 | place: USA:California | collected 2016-06-15 | reverse complement strand
CCGAGAGCGGCAGAGAGCGGCAGCGAGATGAACGCCGCCGCGCAGGCGGCCAGCCCGGCTCCGGCCGCGAGCGTCGCGGCGTGGACGGCCCTCCGACGCCGGGAATCGAGGTCGCGGGCGGCCTCCTCGAGAGCGCGCTCGTGCATGCCTCGAGGGTAGCCGCTAGTCCAGGGGGTGGAACTCCTGCTCGGCGAGGAGTGCCTGCCCTTGCTCGGTGTCGCGGAGGTTCCAGGCGCTCACCCGCTCGGGCACGAACCGGATGGTGACGTCGTCGGTGGCCAGGTAGCGGTCCACCGGCTCGAGATCCCGTCCGCGCTCGGTCACGTACTTCAGGTGGATGCGCCGGTTCGTAGCGAGTGCGTCATCTCCGTCGAGCAGCTCGGCGCGGCCGACGAGCGTGATCCCACGCAGGTCGAAGCCGCCCCGGGAATCGTCGATCATGATCGTGGCGCGAGGATCGCGGGCGATGTTCTTGGCCTTGCGGGTGGTGTGGCTCGTCGGTAGGAGAAGCGCCTCGCCGTCCCAGAGAAACCACATGCCCACCAGGTGCACGCCGCCGTCGGCGTCGATGGTTGCGAGGTTGGCGATCAGGCGGGCGCCGAGCAGCTCGCGCGCGAGCTCTCCGCCTAGAACGTCTCGCTTTTCTCCGCGACTTCCTGGTACCACCGTTTGCGGGGGCCGATCCGGGCCCTCATCCTCCATTTGCCGGTCTTGGGCTCCTCTTCGATGGCTCTCTCGAGCGCCTCGATCCGTTCCTCGACGATTTGCGCCTGGCCGGCGTCGAGCTCGCCGTCGCCCAGGTGTCCGCGCAGCCTTTCCAGATTGGTCGTGACTGTGTAGTAGAACCCCCAGTCCGCGCCGAGCAGGCGCGCGACGTATGTGTGGTCGATCGCATCCTTTCCGCTCGCGTCCAGCGAGTGCTCGAGCAGGAGGACGAGGGAGTCCTTCACGTCCTTCGGGTTTAGCTCGACGATCTGCATCTTCTCGAGCAGGAGGTCGGTCGGTGTGATCGTCGGGTAGTCGAGCTCGAGGCGGTCCCGGAGCGGAATCGGATGACAGAAGTAGAGCTCGTCGAAGAAGATGTCGAGCGCCGTTCCGGAGCTGGGCTCGGTGAAGCAGTAGCGCTTGCCCTCGGTCGCGACGACGATGTCCTGGTCGACGACGAACCCGCGCGCCTCGAGCCACGTCCGGACGTCCCGCCGCTGGTCGCCGCGCGCCGCGAGGTCGATGTCGGTCAGGTCCCGCTTCATCTGCTCGAAGAGCTCGATGTTCGCGGGACAGTGGAGACGGTAGGCCAGGGAGCCCAGAATCCGGAGCTCGAGCCCCTGCTTGCGGGCGTCCTCGACGAGGTCGAGAGCGCGGTCCACGTACTCCAGGTGCTCCACGGGCACTACGGATACCTCCGCCGGTGCTCCTCCACGGCCTGCTCGAAGCACGCGAGCGGGGCGCGAAGGGTCCCCGCGCCAATCTGACCGCCGCCCCGTCCGGCCACGCCGATGTCCATGGCCGGAGTGATGCCCGTCTCGACCACCCGATAGGCGTCGATGCCGCTTGGCACTCCACGGAAGCCGAAGAAGGGGATCTTGAACTCCGGGTGCTCGCCCGCCGTGATCTCGTACATCTGGAGGTTCGTCTCCACCATACGCTCCGCTGAGCCGCCCTGATACTCCTGCAGCGGAAACGCGGCCGCCTGGGCGAAACCGCCCAGCCCGATCGTCTCGTTGATGACGCTTTCCCCGCCCATGTACTCGACGTCTTCCTTCGTGTAGCCGTCGAAGAGCTTCGGCTCCATCGTCGGCATCGGGGCGTCGAACCACGTGTCTCCGAGTCCACTGGCCTTGATGGAGAAGTTTCGGCAGTTGAAGGTCATGGCACTCACGATGCTCGAGCCCTCCACGCCGTGTGCCGCATCGGCGGTCGCCTTCGACGAGGCCATCGAGAGTCGCAGGAAGAAGTAGTCGCTCGAGCTCAAGTACTCGAGCGTTCGCCGCACGTCGTCGCCTTGCTCGGCGGCGAGGTCGAGCAGCGTGGGAAAGAGGTCGCGGGTGAACAGAAGCGTCGCGGCCGTGTTCCGGCTGTGGAGCTCGTCGCCCATGTGGAGAGCGCGGCGGACGATCGGGCGCAGGGGAACGCCGCCTGCCGCCCGCACCGCCTCGCCGAGCACCGGCCCCACGACGTCGGCGATGAACCCGAGGCTCTCTCGAACCGCCTCGTTGTACACGCCATAGTTCAGCCGCGCCGGCGAGGGGCCCTCGAAAAGGTTGCAGAAGGCCCGGTTTCCGCCCTTTGCGTTCTCGACGACGAAGACCGGCATGGAGGCCGTGTAGATGCCGGCCAGCGAGCCGACGCAACCGTGCTCGTGACAGGTCGCCACGCGGATGCGGCCGGTGCGGATCCGCTCGTCCGCCTCCTCGGCGTCCTCCGCCAGGCCCTCGGAGAGCGCCCCGCCAATCACGCCGGAACGCTGGCCGCCGAAGTACTCCTCCCAGGAGAGCGGCGCGCCCGAGGTGAGAACGGTCGCTGGGGTGAGGCCCGGGACCACCTCGATTGCGGGGCGAACGTCCACGAGCACGGGCTCGGCTGCCCACATGCGCTCGAGCGCCTCGGCGTTCGCCTGCTCGCGAAGGCCGGCCTGCTGGGCCACCGCGTCAGGGGAGCGGCTTGTCATAACCCTCCTTGAGCAGCTGGAACTCTTGCCACTCGCGGTCGACAGCCGGCCAGAAGTGTTCGGGGTGCTCAGCCGCCCAGATCTGCGAGCGAATGACGAAGTTGTCCGGGTCGAGGTCGAGGGCTGCCCGCCAGACGGCAATCGCCTCCTCTTCCTGCCCATCGGCGTAGAGGGCAACTCCTTCCGCGAAGCGCTCGAGGGCTCCCGGATCCATGGTTCCTTCCGAGTCCGGAGGCTCGGTCGGCTCGCCGGCGAGGAACCGCTCCAAATTCCAGCGCACGCGGGGGTCTGCGACGTCGAAGTCCTTCACGTGGTGGTAGCGGACGATCCCCTCGGAGTCGACGAAGAACCCGCTCGGAACGATCTGAAATCCGAGCACGCGAGCAAGGTCGCTCGCACGGTCGACCAGGACAGGGAAGCTCACGTGCCGCTCCTCCACAACGGGCCGGACCCGCTCCTCACCCTGGACGTCCTGGGCAACGGCAAGGAGGCGAAAGCTCCGCCCCCGGTCCTCCCAGCCACGCTGCCACCCGGGCAGCTGCTCGCGACATGTTCACCAGGTCGCGAAGCAGAAGAGGACGGACGGCGAGCCGAGGAGATCCGCCTTGGTCCACGTCCGACCCTCGAGGTCGGGCAGAACGAAGTCCGGCAGCGGATCTCCGAGGCTTACGCGCGCGCTCACTCGATCGGGATCTCCTTGAACGCGAGGTCGACATTGACGCCCTGCCTGCGGCGGATGAACCACATGATCCAGTAGATGACGAACGAGCCGACGAACCAGCCGATCAGCACGGACATGCTGTGGCGGGCGTGCCCGGCGGCGAAGTCGTCGAAGAAGAGGTTGAAGAAGTAGAAGAACGCCGCGGCCGCGCCCAGCGCGCACGCGACGCTCATGACCGGGAGCCCGGCGATCTTCATGTTGGCCAGCGCACCCTTGTTGTAGATGTCCGGCCGTCGGTAGGGGAAGAACACCCCAGCGAGCAGGACGATCGCCCAGGCGAGCACCGCGACCTCGATGAAGATGACGAGCTGGAAATAGGTCGTGAAGGCGAGCATCCCGACGAAGGTGATCCCGCCCGCGAGGCATAGCAGGATGGCCGGGATCGGCGTGTGCGTACGCTCGCTCACGGTGCCGAGCTTGTCGGGGGCGACGCGGTCGAGCGACCAGGCCACCACCGCCCGAGTCGGATAGAGGATCTGCGTCGGGACCCAGAGCCAGATCCAACCGATGAACCCGAGTGCGATCAGGATCGTCAGAGCGACAGAGGTCGTGCCGAGACCGGTGAGCAATGTCGGGAACGGGGTCACCGGGGTGGCCGCGCCCTCGACGCCGTTCAGACTCGAGTAGGTCACTGCGCCGAGGAAGTCCCTGCCCATCGTCCTGAAGACGAGGGCGATCGAGACGATCCAGACGATGACCGAGGTGACGATCGCTCCGATGATGCCGAGCGTCTGTCCCCGGCCGACCTGCTTGATCTCGCCGCCGATCGAGATCGAGAACGCGGCGCCGATCAGCGGCAGGAACGCCCAGTTCGAGAGCAAGAGCGTCTGCTTCCAGTCGAAGCCCGGGTCGGACCAGCCGGCCTGCGTAGCGGCCTGGATGACCCCGTTGTACGCGTCGTCGCCGACGTCCAGCCGGTCGCCCATGACGCTGTTCCAGTTGGACACGAAGTCGGCCCTGGAGGTGAAGAGGAGCGACCCGATGAAGACCAGAGTCCCGATGACCGCGATCGAGAACATCACCTTCTGGGTGAAGAAAAAACGTCGCATGCCACTCGCGAGGATGATCGCGCCGACGATCAGCGCGCCCGACCCGATTAGGAAGGTTCCCCACTTGCCCGCGAGGTCGGCGCCGAAGCTCTCGACTCCCGGCTTGTCCGTGATGATGCCAATCGCCGTCACGGAGGGCGCGATTCCCAACTGCGCGAGGTAAACCGCTCCGAACGAGCCGTAGAAGAGCCATGCAGTCACCTCGACGAAGCTGAGCGTGAACGCAAGGGGCGGCCACATACTCCTCGTGCCGAAGTTGTAGATGCCGCCGGATCGCGGGATCGTGATCGTCCACGCGAGCATCCCGAACCCGACGAGCAACATCGCCCCGCCGGCGATGAGAGTCCCCACGTAGAGGCTCCCGCCGAGGTAGACCGCGGGGCCGTAGAAAAGCAGGAACCCGAGCCCGAGACCGATCGAGACGAGCCCGAGGTCGTAGATCAGGACGTCGGTGTTCGAAGCGGACTTGATGAGGCCCGAAGCCTTCCTGAGAAAAACACGTTCACCTACTGGCGTCGCCATGCTCCCTCCTCGTTAGCCCTGCGTGAGGTGCACGTCGCGCACCTCTCCTTGCCTGAGTCGGATCAGCGAGCCGTTGAGCACGCCCTCGCTGTAGTTGGAGCCGGGGTTCACGCACACCGTTCGGTCGATGCGCGCGATCCCGCGACCTTCGTGGATGTGCCCGTGCAGCCCGAGCAGCGGCTGGTGGGCCTCGATCAACTCGCGCACCGCGGTCGAACCTGCCGACGTCATCACCGGGTTGCCGCCGCTCGAGACCGGCCTGAGGTTCTCATCCAGCTTGGGGCACTGGTCGAGCGCAGTCGCATGCGGGGGCACGTGGATGTTGAAGATCGCGTTCTCCGGCCGCTCCAGCCGGTCGATCATCTCCATGATCTTCGCCCGAAGCTCGCCTTCGGACGTCTCGCGCTCGGTCTTCCACGGCGTCTCGTTCGACCAGCCCGTCGTGAGCATCTCGATGCCGTCCACCTCGACGACACGCCCCTCCAGGAGCTCGATCGCACCCGAGTCGGCGAACAGCTCGTCGATGAAGAATGCGTCGTCGTTGCCGGGCGCCGCGAAGCACTTGACTCCCTGCTCGGCGAGCCGGGGACGGGCGTAGTCGATCCACTCCTCGAGCCGCTTGCGGATGAGCTCATGGAAGAGCGTCTCCTGCCCTTCCGGATCCTCCCGAAGCTCCTGGAACTCCTCTTCGGACATGACCTTCGGATAGAAGCCCATGTCCGACACCTGCTGCTCGAGCGCGGCTGCTTCCTCGCCCTCCAGCCTCAGCTCCTTGCCGGCGGACGACGCAAGATAGGAGCCGTCTTTTTGTCGCGCGATCGGCACCATCATCTTGCCGGTCACGTCCCCGCCCAGAATGAGGACGCTCGCCCCGTAGAACTTCCCCGCGTTGACGAACTTCTTGAAGCACACGTTCGAGCCGTGGAGGTCTGTGGCGAAGAAGATCGCGAGCTCGCCGCTTGAGTCGCGCTTGCGGAACATTTAGAAGAAGGTCAGGTAGCGGTCGATCTCCCACGGCGAGATCTCGTTGTGGTAGTCCCACCACTCGTCGCTCTTCAGCTCGACGTACGAGCGATGGAGATCGTCGCCGAAGACCTGGGCCATCAGTGGGTCGCTCTCGAACGCCTCGACCGCCTCCAGAAGCGTTCGCGGCAGGGTGCCGACGCCGAGCTCGCGGAGCTCGTCGTCGGTCAGGAGATACATGTTCTGGGGTAGCGGATCACCCGGGTCGAGCTCCTGCTCGATGCCTTCGAGGCCCGCCTGAAGGTACGCGGCCGCGGCCAGGTACGTGTTGCAGGTCGCGTCGACTGCGCGGCTCTCGACCCGTGGGCTCGTGAGCGGGATGCGCAGCATGTGCGTGCGGTTGTTCCGTCCGTAGGAGCGGAAGATCGGAGCCCAGGTGAAGCCTGTCATCGAGCCCGTCTTCACGAGACGCTTGTACGAGTTGACGGTCGGGCAGGCGATGGCGGTGAGCGCGGGCGCGTGGCGGAGGACGCCGGCGATGAACTGGTAGGCGAGCGTCGAGACGCCGGCCTCGCGGGGGTCGTCCGGATCCGCGAACACGTTCTCCCCGGAGCTGTCCGCGAGGGACATGTTGAAGTGGGCGCCCGTACCGGTCCGGTTGGCATACGGCTTCGGCATGAAGGTCACGTCGAACCCGTGCTTGCGCGCGGTCTCCTTCATCATCATTCGCCAGAGGGTCTGCCGGTCGGCCATGCTCATGACGTCCGTGTGGGAGAAGTCGAACTCGAACTGCGAGTTGGAGTCCTCGTGGTCGAAGGAGTGGACGTCCCAGCCGAGGACGTTCATGTAGCCGATCATCTCGTCTAGGAACGGCAAGTTGTCGAGCAGGTCGACGATGTCGTAGGCCGCCTTGGCGAGGACGTCCCGCTCGTTCGCCGGTACGACGGAGCCGTTCTCCCGGCGCACGAGATAGAACTCAGTCTCGATCCCCAGGTTGAAGGTGAAGCCGAGTTGCGCGGCATGGTCAACGGCGCGCTGCAGGACGACCCGGCTGCACATTGGCCACAGCTCGTTGTGGTAGTAGAGCGATCCGGGCGCCCAGGCGACGCCGGGACGCCACGGGAGCTCGAGCACCCGCTCGAGATCGGGGCGGACGGAGAGCTCGTCGTCGCTCGGCTCCTGGCCGAGGCCGTCGAGCGCCGCGCCCGTGAAAAGTTCCGAGCCGCGCATCATCGACGTGAAGTGGTCGATCGGGACGGCCTTCGCCTTCCCCACGCCGTGTACGTCCGTGTAGGCCGCGAGCACGTAGCGGATGCCCGCGGCGCGAAGCTCATCCCGTTTCGCCGCGTACTCGGGCCTGTCCTCCGCCAGCACGGGAATGCTTGTCTGTACAGCCATTCCTGGTAGCTCCTCTCCTCCGGATACGGCGTCACCCGGACGGAAGTCACGGCAACGATACGACGCACTGGGCGCGAAAATCAAGAGACCCCCGGGAGTGTCGTAGAAAATCGCGGCTGGACCCTTGAGTCTAGTGTGTCAACTTGTTATGACAACGCCGAACCCGACAGGAGGCCCTCATGGCCGAAGACGGCAAACCGCACGACGGGCAGTTTCGGGGCACCCGCAACCTCCGTCGGCTGGCTGACATCTCGGACCGCAAGCAGCGGGAAGCGGTCGAGCGGGGACTCGAGCTCGGCCTCGAGGCAGCACCCTCGGTCAACGACCGGACGATCTCGACCTTCGCCCGCGGGCAGCAGCCTGCGTTCGCCGGGATCAACACGTTTCGGAAGGCCCCCTACCTCGAAGACGTCCACGAGGTCGGCAAGCACGAGGTGGCTATTCTCGGCGCCCCCTTCGACATGGGAACGACCTATCGCGCCGGGTGCCGCTTCGGCCCGCAGGCGATCCGACGTATCTCGGCTCTCTACGATTCGTACTCGGTCGACATGGCCGTGGACCTCGAGGAGGAGCTCGACCTCGTCGACCTCGGCGACGTCTTCGTCATCCCTTCCAACATCGAGAAGAGCTTCGACCAGATCGACCGGGCCGTCTCGTGGGTCGTCGGCGAGGGGGTCTTCCCCGTCGTCTTGGGCGGCGACCATTCGATCGGCTACCCCGACGTTCGCGCGATCGCCCCTCACATCGACGGCCGCGTCGGGATCATCCACCTGGACCGCCACCTGGACATCCAGGAGCGCGACATGGACGAGCGAATGCACACGACGCCTTGGTTCCACGCCACGAACATCGAAAACGCCCCGCCCGCCAACCTGGTCCAGATGGGCATCGGCGGCTGGTACGGGTCACGACCGGGTGTCAAGGTCGCGCGCGACCGCCGGACAACCGTTCTCACGATCACCGACATCGAGGAAGTCGGCGTCGAGCGGGCTGCGGAGGTCGCCCTCGAGGTCGCCTGGAAGGACGCGGACGCAGTCTTCCTCTCGTTCGACATCGACAGCGTCGACGCCGGCTTCGTGCCCGGCACGGGTTCGCCCGAGCCCGGCGGCCTTCTGCCGCGCGAAGCGCTCAAGCTCTTACGGCTGATCGCCCGTGAGGGCATCTGCGGCATGGAGGTCGTCGAGGTGGCGCGTGATGGACGTGCTCGGCACGCTCGTCGCCGAGGGCAAGCTCGGCGCGAGGCGCGGCGAGGAGCGCACCGAAGAGCAGGCACAGGAGCCGCCCGAGTCAGCGCCGGTCTGAGCGATGGGCGGACTCGACGAGTTTCTCGCAGGTCTCTCGGACGGCGCGACTTTGCCGATCGTGCTTCTCGTGGCGGTCCTACTCGGCCTGCGCCACGCCACCGACCCGGATCACATCGGTGCCGTCACTGCCTTTGTCGCGAGCGGGACCGAAGGAAATACACGGGCCGGCGCCCGGCTCGGGTTCGTGTGGGGAGTCGGGCACGGGCTGACGCTGATCGCGCTCGGAACTCCGCTCATCCTCCTCGGGCATGCGTTGCCCGCCTGGACTGAGCGAACCGCGGAGGCGCTCATCGGCCTCGTCATCATCGGGCTCGCCGTGCGTCTGCTTCTGCGCTGGCGGGCGGGCGCCTTCCACGTGCACGAGCACACGCATGAGGGGCGCGTGCGCCATGCCCACGTGCACTCGCACGCGGATTCCGAGGATCACCTCCACCCGCACGGTCGGCGGTCGGCCTTCGGCGTCCTCTGTATCGGAATCGCACACGGAGCCGGAGGGAGCGGAGGTGTCGGCATCCTCCTCGTCGCCTCAATCCAGTCGCAGCCGGTCGCCGTCGCTGCACTCGTCTTGCTCGCCGCCGGCACGGCGGCAGCGATGACCGCCCTCTCAGGCGGCCTGGGCCTCGCGCTTTTCCGCTGGCGGAGCTCGTTCCTGCCGGCCCCTCTCGGAGCGGCGAGCCTCGCTTTCGGGGTCTGGTATTTCCTGGACGCGCTTAGCCTCGCCCCTTACGCGTAGAAGAGACCCCGATTGGCGAGACAGCCGTGGGCGTTTGCGCGTCTTTCAGACAGGCGGCTCGAGGCCGGCTGCGGCCAGAGCGCGACGCCGGTCGGAGAATGACTGCCACCAGGCGATCTTGCCGTCGCGGACCTCGCAGACCCAGTAGGCGACGCTCGTCATCCCGCGGGCGCCCGGCGTCTTGTAGCTCACGGAACCTTCCGCGAAGACACGCCCAGTTGACCCGACGGCAAATGCCCGCGGTTCCGCTTTGAAGTGCTCGTACGTCTCGTCGCCGTCTCGCAGAAAGGAGCGGATCTCTTCGTGGCCGCGGTAGGTCTGCGTGGAATCGCCCGGAGGAAGCGCGAGCTCCGCGAAGATCTGCGGGTCGGCCAAATCCAGGAGCGCGTCGAAGTCACGGGCCTTCCAGCCCTCGAAGACACGTTTCATCACCCCGATTCTCGGGTCCTCCATCGGGTGGGAGTATCGCAAAAGGCGGATCGAGGGTTCGAATCCCTCCCGATACGCCGCGACCGGGCTTACCCTTACGTTGCCGGCTAGGTCACGTCCCGGCGGCGGAGCAGCAGTCCCGAGAGCGCGAGGAAAGCCACCACGTACGCGACGAGGACGAGCAGGGCCTGACCCGTGGCGACGTACGGCCCGCTGAAAGCGCCGGGACCGTTGCCCGCCGCCTCTGAAACGGAGAGACCGAGTCCTTTGACGAGCGAATACGCGTTTGCCCGCAGGAAGAACTCGGTAACCGGCTCGAGGAAGCTGACCGCATCCGCGAAGGCGCTGATCAGTCCCTCGATCACGAGCGCGTAGAGGATGCCGACACCGATCGCAAGAGACGTCCCGCGCGAGACCGCCGCGAGCAGGAGCCCGAACGACGCCCACACGGCGAGGATGAGCCAACCAGCGCCCATGGCACGGACGACGAGCCACGCCGAGGGCCAGTCCACGGCGCTGCCCTCGCGCAGGGCGATCACGTAGCTGGCGCCCGCGCCGAGCGCGAAGACCGACAGTACGAACGGGACGAGGACGGCGCCGAGCGCGAGCAGCTTGGCCCCGAAGACGCTCAGCCTGCCCTCGCGCTGGATGAAGAGCGTCTTCAGGGTCCCCCAGCCATATTCGCTTCCGAGACCGAGCACGCCCAGCATGAGTGCAAACACGCCGCCGAAGAAGGGGAAGCCGCCGACGAGGTTGCCGACGAACCGTTCAGGCAGCAGCTCGGCCAGAGTTTGTCCCGGCTCGCTTCCGTTCAGGTACTCCACGTACGGGATGACGTACGCGAAGAGGACGGCCAGCGCGCTCCAGATTCCGAGCAGGATCCATGTGCTCGAGCGCTTGCGCACGACCAAGAGCTCTGCAGTGATGCTCGTCATGCCGCCTCCTCTGAAGGTTGGGTCAGCTCGAGAAAGACCTGCTCGAGCGAGGCCTGCTCGCGGCGGAGCTCGCTCACCGAGATACCAGCCTCCACGAGGGCTCGGTTGATCGCCGGGGCCGCGTCGGGGTCGGCTGCGACGTTGAGAGTCCCGTCAGTGGTGGTGACGCGCTCGACGGCGGGCAGGGTCGTAAGCAACCGCTCCGCCGCTGCGAGGGGCTCGGCGCGGATGCGCAAGCTCTCCCGGCCACGCAGGTCGGCCACCGTCCCCTCGCCGACGAGCGTACCGCTGCGGATGACTCCGACGCGGTCGCAGATTTGCTCCACCTCGCTCATCAGATGGCTGGAGAGGAGAACGGTGCGCCGGCCGCGTCCGAGGTCGCGAATGAACGTGCGCACGTCGGCCATGCCCGCGGGATCCATCCCGTTGGTGGGCTCGTCGAGGATCAAGAGCTCCGGGTCCTTGAGCAGCGCGGCGGCCACGCCGAGGCGCTGCTTCATCCCGAGCGAGTACGTGGCGAACCGGTCGGAAGCCCGCTCGGCAAGCTCGACCTCCTCCAGCACCGCCTCGATACGGCTTTCCGCCACGTGGGCATGCCGGGCGAGGACGCGCAGGTTGTCGCGACCGGAAAGGAAGGGATACAGGCTCGGGCTCTCGACTAGGGCTCCCACACGGGCCAGCCCTGCCGGCGAACCCGGCGCCCCGCCTAGCACGAGCGCGCTGCCGGAGGTCGGCCGCACGAGGCCCAGCAACATCCGCAGCGTCGTTGTTTTGCCGGCGCCGTTGGGGCCGAGGAACCCGTAGACCTCGCCGCGACGCACTCGCAAGCCCAGACGATCGACCGCGAGGATTCGCTCACCGTAGAGCTTGGTCAGCCCGTTGGTCTCGATGACGAAGCCGTCGTCCATGCCAGTCACGGTACGGCCGAGGGCCCTCCGACCACAACGCCCCGAGGGAGGAAGTTCCATGTCCTCCTCAGGGGGACTCGGATCCTCCCCAGGGGCGACTCGAGATGCACCTTGGCCCGCTACTTTCTCTACACCGTGCGCGCCGTCCGGCGTACACAACTCTTGGTCGACGCTGGCATCGCCGGCGCCGTCTTCGCGCTCTCGCTGGGCCTGCTCTCCCACGGCGGGTTCGACCGCACCGATCGCGACCTCGACATGCTCGGCGGCGCACTCGCCGCGCTTGCCGCCCTGCCCGTCGCAGGGCGGCGTCTCGCGCCCCTTCCCGTTTTTGCCCTCGTGACAGCTGCAACTGCAGCCCTCTACGGACTTCGGTACGGCCTCGGCCCCCCGATCGGCTTCGCGATCGCCCTCTACTCGGTGGCCGAGAGCCGTGACGAGATGCGCCCTCGCACCTGGACCGTTGCTCTGGTGGCCAGCATCGTGATCCTGCTCGGGCCTCATCTCGTCCGGGATGGGTTCGCGCCCGAGCTCCTTCTCGGAGCCGTCGTCTGGGCGGCGGCGTGGTTCGCAGGCGACCGCGCGCGGCTGCGGCGCGAGCGCATGGCGGAGCTCGAGGAGCGTGCCCTGCGCGCCGAGCGCGAGGCGGAGCGCGAACGCCGTCTCGCGGCCGCCGAGGAACGCACGCGCATTGCGCGCGATCTCCATGACTCCGCCGGCCATGCGATCAACGTCATCCTCGTCCAGGCGGGCGCCGCTCGCCTCCTGAGCGAGAAGGATCCGGAGCGCGCAAGAGCGGCTCTGGAGACGATCGAAGAGGTCGCCCGCGAAACCGTGGAGGACATTGACCAGCTCGTCCGCGTCCTGCGCGACGACGACGGGTCTCTAGAGCCGGCGCGAGACGTGGAACCTCCGCTGGGGCTGGCCGCGCTCGACACCCTGGCGGAGCGCCACCGGGCGGCCGGCCTCGAAGTGATGGTTCAGGTCGATGGCTCCCGTCGAGAGCTCGCCCCAGGCGTCGACCAGGGTGCCTACCGGATTCTCCAGGAGGCGCTTACGAACGCCGCTCGGCACGGCAACGGCCGGGCGGACGTGGACATCACTTTCGGTTCGAGCGCGCTCGAGATCACCGTGACGAATCCGGTCCCGCCCGACTCGGTCGCCGCCGGAGGCGGTCACGGAATCGTCGGGATGCGCGAGCGCGCGGCGCTCCTCGGCGGAAACCTTCAGTCGAGCGCCGCAGACGGCGTCTTCCGCATCGACGCACGGCTGCCCTACGCGGACGTGCGCGAATGAGCGCACACAAGGTGCGGGTTCTGATCGCCGACGACGACGACCTCATGCGCGCGGGCCTCAGGGCCGTGTTCTCGAGCGACGAGACCGTCGACGTGGTCGGCGAGGCGGGCGACGGGCGCGCCGCGATCACGCAGGCGCGCGAGCTCCGGCCCGACGTAGTTCTCATGGATGTCCGCATGCCCAACCTTGACGGCATCGCGGCCACGCGCGACGTGCTCGCCGTCTCCCCCGAATTGAAGGTGATCATCCTGACGACGTTCGAGCAGGACGATTACATCTTCGGAGCCCTCAGGGCGGGAGCCTCGGGCTTCCTGCTCAAGCGCACGAGGCCGGAGGACCTGATCGCCGCCATCCACACCGTCGCTGCCGGCGATTCGCTCCTCTCCCCGTCCGTGACACGTAAGGTCATCGACCGCATGGCCGAGCAGCCGGCGCCGGACGCCTCCTCGGGCGAACGGCTCACAGAGCTGACGCCGCGGGAGCGCGAGGTGCTCGAGCTTGTGGCGCGAGGCCTCTCCAACGGCGAGATCGCAGAGGCCTTCGTGATCGAGGAATCGACGGTGAAGACGCACGTGAAGCGCATCCTGCGGAAGCTCCGCGTCCGCGACCGGGTCCAGGCCGTGATCTTCGCGTACGAAAGCGGGCTCACGCAGCCCGGGCCGAAGACTCGCCCCTAAAGACGTGGCCGCCGCGGCCACGGTCTTCTACCGGTTCGCAGCTCCCGGCGATCTCTAGGTTCAGGTCAGGCAGGTAGCCGCACGACGGAAAACCTCGCGCAGGCGAAGTCGCCGTTCCGGCCCAGCTCGTCTAGACGCAGTTCGATCCGGCGCGGCAGCAGAGGCGCACCCCCGCCCAGCGTGACCGGCGCGATCGACACGATGACCTCGTCCAGGAGCCCCACGTCGGCGAACTGGCCGGCCAGGTCTCCCCCACCGACGATCCAGACGTTCCGGTCACCAGCGGCGGCGACCATCTCCTTGTGCACGCTTGCGACGTCCGCGCTGGTGAACTCAATTCGCGAGTCGGGGACGACCGGTAGCTGCCGGTGTGTGAAGACCCAGCACGGGATGTCGTACGGCCACTTCCACTCCGCCGGATCCTTGCCGGCGAACTCGTGGTCGAGGATCCATTCGTACGTCGTCGACCCCATCGCCATCGCACCGATGCCGGCGATGAAATTGCGGTAGTTCAAGGGCCCGTCCTCCTCCCGCTTGCGGGTGAACAGCCAGTCCAGCGAGTTTTCGGGGTCGGCGATAAAGCCGTCGAGGGTAGTCGCCGTGTAGTACTGAGTGAGGCTCATGACCTCCGGGACCCGCTTGGGCACCAACTAGGCACCGCGGGCGGAGTCAGTGCCGGACCTGAGAACGAGGAGTCATGTGCGGGGCTTTCCTGAAGCGGACGACGGGGCTCGAACCCGCGACCCCCAGCTTGGGAAGCCGCTCTAGAGGGTTAGCGGATGCCGTCTCCTGCCACTGCAAGGCGCATGAGGACAGGAGATTCGGCCTGATCGGTCCCGTTCGGCGGAATGGCACGGACGCCCGTTCCCGGCCCGCTGTTTGCAAATGCTTGCAGCTCGGAGCCAAAGAGCGCAGCGTCGAGCCGCTCGCCCGCGGAGTCGTAGGACGCCGGCAGCAGGTGTCCGTAGCGGTCGAGGGTGATCTGGACGCTCGCGTGCCCAAGCTGCTCGGAGATTAGCTTCGGGTGCTCGCCCTGAGCGATGAGCAGGCTCGCGAACGAGTGCCTCAGATCGTGGAAGCGGATCTTCGGTAGGCCAGCCTGGCGGAGCGCAGGGTCGAAGACTCGATGGACGAAGTTGTGCCCGTCGATCGTCGTCCCCTTCTCCGTCGAGAAGATCAGATCCTCGGAGTCCTTGAAGCGCGAGGCCATCTGATGCTCACGGAGTGCCGTCGCGAGCGTCGCCGGCATCGCGATCGCCCGCACCGAGCCCCTCGTCTTCGGCTCCTGGAAGACGCCTCGGTGGGTCACGTTGCGCCGGACCCAGACGCGACGGCTGTTCCAGTCGACATCGCCCCAGCAAAGGGCTAGGAGCTCGCCGCGTCGCATTCCCGTCGCGACGGCGGTAAGGATGTAGGCCTAGCCGAACGTGAACACGTACGCTTCGGCGCCGGGCTCGAGGAATGTGATCTGCAGTGTCCGCTCGCGGACGGCGTCATGCTCGCGCGCGAGCTGGTAGAGGCGGCCGTCCCGGAGCAGGCCGTTCCCGTCCTCGTCGACATCCACGCCGTGTGACGGGCCGGGAGCCTCTCCGTCGAGGAGCACGCGGAAGCGAATCGGCTCGCGAGCTCCGGGAGACAGCACGAGATGCGCATCGCGCGCGTGGAACCGGTAGGCGATCCTCCCGCCGGCCTGGTCGAGCACGACATTCTCACCTCCGATCGTCCACTCGCCGGCGAGGGCCCAGTGGTTGAACTCCAGGCGCTCGGGGAGCTTGTACGCGCGACGATCGTCGAACTTGGCGCCGCCCGGCGACGCGAAGTGCTCACTGCGCTCGTAGCCGAGATACGTCTCGGGTGTCCGCAGGTTGTCCCAGTCGGCCTCCGCTTCCACGCCGAGCCCTTCGACGGAAACGAGCTCGCGGTCGACACCGAGCAGCCGCTGGATGCCGCGCTCCGACTCCTCGTAGCGTCCTTCGCCGAAGTGGTGGTCGCGGATGATGCCGTCCGCGTCGACGAAGTAGAGCGCCGGCCAGTAGTGGTTGTCGAAGGCGCTCCAGATCTCATAGTCGTTGTCGAGCGCGAGCGGGTAGTCGATCGCTCGCTCCTTCGTCGCCTGCTGCACGCGGTCGAGCTCGTGCTCGAACGAGAACTCTGGAGTGTGGACTCCGATGACGACCAGCCCATCGTTTCGGTACGCCTGCGACCAGGCACGGACGTATGGCTCCTGGCGCAGCCAGTTGATGCAGGTGAGCGTCCAGAAGTTCACGAGGACGACGTGACCGCGCAGCTCGGCGGGGCCGAGTGGCTCGGAGTTGAGCCATTCGGTCGCCACGCCCAGGGAGGGCATTTGCAGACGTTCGAATACGGTCATCTAGCGGAGCGAGTCGAACGCAGCGCGCAGTTCCTCGGTGAAGAGCTGCGGCTGCTCCCAGGCGGCGAAGTGGCCGCCCTTGTCGACCTCGTTGAAGTAGCTGAGGTTGGGGTACGACTGCTCGACCCAGCTGCGCGGGGTCCGCCAGATCTCGCCGGGGAACGTGGTGAAGCCGACCGGGAGCGAGACCTCCGGAGGAGCCTGGCCGGCCGCAAGAGCTGCGGCTCGTCCGTCCTCCCAGTACGCCCGCGCTGCCGAGGCACCGGTGCCGGTCAACCAATACAGCGTGATGTTGTCGACGATCCGGTCCCGAGTGAGATTGCCCGACGGCTGGCCGTCCACAAAGGCGCTTGAGATCTTCTCGTAGCTGTCCGTGTCGTGGTCGAGCATCCAGGCCGCCAGGGCGACGGGTGAATCCAGCAGGGCGTAGCCGATCGTCTGCGGCCGCGTGGCCTGCTCCAGGAAGTAGCCAAAGCCGCTCGTCTTGAAGGTGTTGATCGCGTCGAGCGCCGCGCGTTCCTGCTCGGATTCCGACGGCATGGGGCCGCCGGCCAGGATCGTCACGAGCAAGTTCATGTGGATGCCGAGCAGCGCCTCGGGCGCCTGGCGGCCCATCGCGTCGGTGACGGCGGCGCCCACGTCGCCGCCCTGGGCGACGTAGCGGGTGTAGCCGAGGCGGTGCATCAGCTCGGCCCAGGCGCGCGCGACGCGGCCCGCGTCCCAGCCGACCTCCGTCGGCTCTCCCGAGAAGCCGTAGCCGGGAAGGGACGGCAGCACGAGATCGAATGCGTCCTCGGCGCGTCCGCCGTGCGCGGTCGGGTCCGTGAGCGGGCCGACGACCTCGAGCAGCTCGATGACCGAGCCGGGCCAGCCGTGCGTCATGATCAGCGGCAACGCGTTCTCGTGACGCGACTTCACGTGGATGAAGTGGATGTCGACCCCGTCGGTCTCGGTCGTGAACTGCGGGAGCGCGTTCAGCTTCGCCTCGGCCTTGCGCCAGTCGTAGTCGCTTGCCCAGTAGCGCGCGAGCTCCGAGAGCGGCCCGAGCTGGACTCCCTGCGAGCGATCTGCGACGAGCTCCTTGCTGGGCCAGCGCGTCGCGGCGATGCGTCGACGAAGTTCGGCGAGCTCGTCTTCCGGAACGTCGATGTGGAAGGGGCGGATTGTGCTGTCTTTGGCGCCTGTGTCGAGCTCCGCGGGAAGCGGGGCGGGACGCGGGGCGGCCGTTGTCTTCTCGGACGTTGTCTTCTTAGTCATTGCGTCTCCTCTCATCCGTGCACGGGGACAAACCGCTCGAGCGGTTCGGGGAAAAGAAGGACATAGGTGGCTCCTGACGTTGCGGGTTCCGCGCGACCGCTAGGTCACGCGCCACGCCAGCCGAGTGTCGGAGCCGGAAGAGATTGTCCGCCGAGGGCCGGGGTCGGACGACCTCCACCTCCACCGTAGCACCGGCACGCCGGGAGTGTCGGGCGGCCAATTTGGAGCTTCGCGGGGCGGCGCTAGACTCGACAGTGGGGCGCAGAATGAGTCAGCGCGAAACGGAGCATCGGGGGATGCCCATCCGAACCCGCAGTTCCATGTCCGTCGGCCAGGAGTGTCCGGCGAATGCCCGCTGTGCCTCCGCCGCAGCAGAACCGACCTCGCTTCGTAGCCGGCTCGGAAACGAAGCTCACGACTGCGCGCCGAGATTAGGCGTGCTTGCAAAACCGCTTGCAGATTCCCGATCTGTTGCCCACCCCGTCTACAGAAAGGCCCCGTTTCCAGGGCCTTTCTCAGAGCGGACGACGGGGCTCGAACCCGCGACCCCCAGCTTGGGAAGCTGATGCTCTACCAACTGAGCTACGTCCGCGTGCGGTCAAGATTAGCGCAGTCGCTCGTGCGGGGGATAGCGCCAAACGCCCGTCCAGCCGACCATTTGAGCATGTTCAAGCTCCAGGAATGGCGCAGCGAGGAAGGACAGACGATGGCTGAATACGGCGTCATTCTCGCCGTCATCACGCCGGCCATCATCGCCGCTCTCGCGCTCGTCGCCTACAAGACGGCCGAGAATCTCGAATCGGTCGTCGCAGTCCTCACCTAGCGGCCAGCAGGCGCCCATAGAGACAAGGAGGGACGGCCGCCGCAGCGCCGCCCCTCAGATCGCTGATCCTACTCCCTCCCCCGCGGGTATGGAAGATACTTAGCGAGAGCTCAGGGAAGGAGTTGGCCATGGCTGAAAACGGCCTCGAACAGACTGCCCGCGCGCTGGTCGCGCCGGGTAAGGGAATCCTCGCCGCGGACGAGAGCGACGGGACGATCAAGAAGCGCTTCGACACGATTCACGTCGAGTCGACCGAGGAGAACCGCCGCGCGTATCGCGAGCTGCTCTTCACGACGCCCGGCATGGAGGAGCACATCAGCGGCGTCATCCTCTACGACGAGACGATCCGGCAGAGCTCGACGGAGGGCACCCCGTTTCCGGAGCTCCTCGCGAGCAAGGGCGTGATTCCGGGGATCAAGGTGGACAAGGGCGCCAAGCCGCTCGCCGCCTCGCCGGAGGAGAAGGTCACCGAGGGCCTCGACGGACTCCGAGAGCGCCTGAACGAATACCGCGAGCTGGGCGCGAAGTTCACGAAGTGGCGCGCGGTGATCGAGATCGGCGACGGGATCCCCAGCCACACCTGCATCCACGTCAACGCACATGCACTGGCGCGCTACGCGGCTCTCTCCGAGGAGGCCGGCCTGGTTCCGATCGTCGAGCCCGAAGTCCTGATGGACGGAAACCACAGCCTCGAGCGCTGCTACTCGGTCACCGAGTGGACGCTCAAGACGACCTTCCAGGAGCTCTATTACCAGCGGGTGGGGCTCGAAGGCATGCTGCTGAAGCCGAACATGGTCCTCTCCGGGAAGGACGCGGCCGAACAAGCCGGCGTCGAGGAGGTCGCCGAGGCAACGATCCGCTGCCTCAAGAATTCCGTTCCGGCGGCCGTGCCCGGGATCGTGTTCCTCTCCGGCGGCCAGAGCGACGAGATCGCGACCGCGCACCTGAACGCGATGAACGCGCTGGGACCGCACCCCTGGGAGCTCTCCTTCTCCTACGGGCGGGCGCTGCAGGCACCGGCGCTCAAGGCCTGGGCCGGCGAGGAGTCCAACCTGTCTGCGGGCCAGGCCGCCTTCGCTCACCGCGCGAAGATGAATGGACTCGCCCGCTCCGGCTCCTACTCCCCCGAGATGGAGAAAGAGCTAGTGGGGGTCTCCTAGCGGTACTCCCTCCCCGACAAACGGGAGAGCTTCTCGAGGTGGTGGTACGCCTCCACGCGCCGCACCGTGCCGGAGCGTGAGCGCATGACTATGGAGTCGGTGACGGCACCATCCTTCGTGAAGCGCACGCCGTTGAGCAGCGCGCCGTCCGTGACTCCGGTCGCAGCGACGAAGATATTCTCGCCGCCCACGAGGTCGTCCGTTGTGAGCACGCGATCCGGTTCGAAGCCGGCCTCGATCAGCTTCGCGCGCTCGTCGTCGTCCCTCGGCCACAGGCGCCCCTGCACTGCTCCGCCCAGGCACTTCACCGCCGCCGCGGCAATCACGCCCTCGGGCGTGCCGCCGATGCCCATCATCAGATCGACAGTCGATCCCTGACGGGCCGCCGCGATCGCGGGAGCTACGTCCCCGTCCGTGATCAGGTTCACCTTCGCCCCCACCTCGCGCAGCCCCTCGATGAGCTCCTGGTTGCGCTCCCGGTCGAGGACCACGACCGTAATGTCCGTCGGCTTCCCGCCCTTGACCTCGGCCGCTCGCCGCACGTTGTCCTGGGGAGAAGCGTCGATGTTGATCACGTCCGCGATCTCGGCGCCGGCCGCGATCTTGTCCATGTAGACCGCCGCTCCCGGGAAGAACATCGTCCCGCGCTCGGCGAGGGCGATCACCGAGATCGCGTTCGGCTGCCCAACCGAAGTGAGTCGTGTCCCTTCCAGCGGATCGACCGCGACATCCACCTCGGGAGGCTCGCCGTTGCCGACCTCCTCCCCGTTGAAGAGCATCGGGGCCTTGTCCTTCTCCCCCTCGCCGATCACGACGACGCCGTCCATGGCCACGGTGTCGAGCATCGCTCGCATGGCGTCCACCGCAGCCTGGTCGGCCGCTTCCTTGTCGCCACGGCCGATCCACCGGGCGCACCCCAGCGCCGCCGCCTCCGTCACGCGCACGAGCTCGAGCGCGAGGTTGCGGTCCGGGACGGAGCCGTTCCCGCCTTCCATGGCGCGATCCTAAAGGGCCTGAGCCTCGGGCGAGGCTTCCGGCGCCTCCTCGCACAGCACGACGAGCGCCCCCCCGGCGAGCACGGCGACACCCCCGACGACGACCTGCCACCCGAGGTCCTGGCCGAGGATCGCCCACGCGAGGAGCGACGCTGAAAGCGGATCGAGGTAGGCGAGTAGCCCGGCGGACTGGGCCGTCACGTCCTTGAGCGCTCGCATGTACAGGACTCCCGCCGCCGCCGTAAGGAGCGCGCCGAGCGCGATCACGTAGACCCAGTCGACGCCGTGCGGGAGGAACCGTCCGCCGGCGAGGGCGAACGGAAGGAGGAGCACCGCAACGATCGCGTAGCTCCAGAAGGCGACGGCGACAGGGGCGATGTTCAGGACGAGGCTCTTCGTCCAGATGACGATGAGGGCGTAGGTGATCGCGGCGCCGAGCCCCGTTCCGACGGCGACTGGGTCGGCGGCGGCGCCTCCCTCCCCTCCGAGCGCGATCAGCGCGATGCCTGGAGCCGAGATGGCGAGTGCGATGAGACCGATCCTGCTCCGGGCTTCCGGCAGCAGGAGCGGCGCCAGCACCGCCAGGAAGATCGGAGCCGTATACACGGTCAGGATCGCGACTGCGACCGACGCGAGCTTGAGCGTCTCGAAGAGGAGCGCCCAGTGGACGGCGACGAGGAAAGCGAGCCCCATGACTTGGTGGCGCCGCTGCTCCACGACGAGGAGCGGCAAGCGGCGGAAGACCAGCACGAGTGCGGGAACGGTCACCGCGGCTATGGCGCAGCGCCAGAAGACGAGCGCAGCCGCGGGCAGGTCGACGCCGGCCGCGATCACGGACACGAAGCCCCACGACGCCGCGATTCCGGCGACGGCGAGATTCCACCGATTTGGAGCCCGTCTCAAAATAGGGACCTGAGCCGCTGGGCCGCGCTAGCCGCGGCGATGCGGCGTCCTCGGTCGCACGTGTATCTAGAGTCGATACACGCGCTCCCTGCGTCCTTGCCTCGCGCCGCCCATCGCACCCCAGCGACGAGGCCCCATCTTGAAACGAGCTCTCAACTTCACATGCGCTCGGGGGCTTCGACTCCGATGAGGTCGAGGCTGCGGGCGATGACGCTCTTCGTCGCCTCGGAGAGCGCAAGCCTGAAGGCTTCGGCTTCGCTTTCGAGCACGCGATGGTGATGGTAGAAGCGGTGGAAGTCGTCGGCGAGGCGGATGGCGTAGACCGGGAGTGCGTGCGGGCCGCGGCGCTCGGTCGCCTCTGCGACGGTCTCTGGGAACTCGGCGAGCCTCTTCACGAGGTCGCGCTCCTCGGGCGCGAGCTCGTCGGGCGGCTCGGGCGACCGCTTGGCCGAGCCGGCCTTTCGGAGGATGCCCGCGATCCGCGCGTGCGCGTACTGGACGTAGTAGACGGGGTTCTTGTCCGTCTTCTCCCTGGCGAGGTCGACGTCGATCTCCATGGGCTGCTCGTGGCTCGACCGCACGAGGTACCACCGCGCGGCGTCGACACCGATCTCGTCGATGAGCTCGTCGAGGAAGACGACGTCGCCGTGTCGCTTCGACATCTGGCGGGCCTCGCCCCCCTCCGTCACGTGTACGAGCTGGTAGATGAGCACCTCGACGGACTCCGGATCGTGGCCGAATGCGCCGGCGAGAGCCTTGAGGCGCGAGATGTACCCGTGGTGGTCGGCGCCCAGAACGTAGATGAGCCGCGCGAAGCCTCGGTCGTACTTCCACAGAGTGTGAGCCGCGTCCCCCGCCAGGTAAGTAGGCCGCCCGTCCGCCCGTACGAGCACGCGATCCTTGTCGTCGCCGAACGCCGTCGTGCGCAGCCAGACGGCGCCGTCCTGCTCGAAGGTGTTGCCTTCGAGAGCCTTCAGGGCGGCTTCGACATCGAGTTCTCTCTCGCGCACCCAATCGTCCACGGGGACGCGGAAGCGCGCGAGAGTCTCCTTGATCTCCTCGATCATGCGCTCGACCGGATCGCCGGACTCGCCCGCCAGCCGCGTGACGTACTCGCCGGCATAGCCGCCCTCGGGGGGCCCCTCCCCGCGCCCGCGCGCCTCGACGGAGGCGCGGAAGAGGTCGGCTTGGGCCCCGGCGTCGTTGAAGTAGCACTCGCGGGCGACGGCGTGGCCCGCAAACCGGAGCAAGCGGGCAACCGAGTCGCCATAGGCGCCGTTTCGGGCCGACGCTACGGTGAGCGGCCCGGTCGGATTCGGCGAGACGAGCTCGACCTGGACGCGCTCGGTCGTCGAGGCCGTGCCGGTACCGTAATCCATGCCCGCGGCCACGATCTCCCCGAGCGCCTCGCCGTACCACGCCGGAGACATCCAGAGGTTGAGGAAGCCCGGCGGAGCGACCCGAGCGTCGGCGACGCCCTCTACTTTGAGCGCAGCGGCGCGGAGCTCCTCCGCGATCTCCAGCGGCGCGCGCCGAAGCGTCGGCGCGGCGCGCAGGGCAGCGTTCGTAGCGTAGTCGCCGTGCTCGGCCTGGCCCGGCCGCTCAAGGATGACGGGAACGCCGAGGCCGTCCTGGAGGCTCCGCTCGATTCGCGCAATCGCTTCGGCCGGCATGGGGCTATATCGTAGGGCCGTGGAAGACGAGGGCCGGGAGCGCCAACTCAACATCCATTTGGATCCGGACAACCTCGCCGGCGTCTACGCCAACTTCGCCAACGTCAGCTTCTCCGACTACGAGTTCACGGTCACGTTCGCTCGCATCGACCACGAGGTCGAGGAGGGAGACGTGCCGGGCGTCGTCGTTACCCGCGTGAACATGGCTCCTCGCTTCATGCGCGAGCTCATCGACGCGATGAACGACAGCTGGTCGAAATGGACCGCGCGGGAGGGAATCAGGAACCTGCCCGAGACCGATACCTAAAGGCCTCGGCCATCGCGATCCGCTTCATCGCGCTGGGATGCGTCGCGAACGCGAACGAGAACCAACCGGGCGGCGCGGGGTCGGCCAGCCCGGAGAGAACGAGCTTCCGCTCGAGCTGAACGAACGAGGCGGGATCGTCCGTGGTCCGTAGGGCGATCCAGTCCGCTTCCGCCTCGTAGCGGCGCGACACCACGTTCGAGAGCGGAAGCGTCACCACGAAGAGCGCGAACGCGACGGCCAGCGCCAGAGGGACGGCGGCGGGCTCGGCGAGTCCTCCACCCCGCTCCGTGACCCGGGCGAGTATGGCGACGCAGGGGATGACGATCAGTGCGAACCAGCCGAGCCCCTTCCAGAGGTGACGGCGGCCCACGTGCGCGAGCTCGTGCGCGGAGACCGAGAGGATTTCGGGCTGGGTGAAGCGTCCATCGAGCAGGGTGTCGAAGAGGACGACCCGCCGTGTCGGGCCGATTCCAGCGACGTAGGCGTTTGCCGCCGTCGTCTGCCGACTCGCGTCCGTCACCTCCACGGACTTCACCGTCACGCCCTCCTCGCGGGCGAGTACCTCGATCTTCGCGGCGAGCTCGCGGTCCGGCAGCGGCTCCGAGCGGTTGAAGAGCGGCTGGACGACAAGCGGATACGCAAGGAGGTAGACCGTTCCCGCGAGAGCGAGGGCAGGCCCGCCCGCAAGCCACCACGACCGGCCGAGCCAGGTGGCCAGCGCCATGAACGCAGCGACGGCAAGCGTGACGAGGACGACCTGGACCGCGAGGGAGACGGCCTCGTCACGGAGCCATCCGTCGTACCCCTGGCGCGAAAGGCCATAGCGGCGCCGCCACCAGTGCGAAACGCCCGAGAGGGGAAGCAGGGCCAGCCAGAGCGCCAGGGCGACGAAGGCGCCAAGCACGACGCCGGTTGGAATCCGTCCCCGGAAGAAGCTACTGACCGCCTCGGCGAGGCCCGCAGCCTTCCAGGCGAAGACGGCGAGGACAGCCCCCTGGACGACGAGCGAGCCGAGGAACAGCGCACGCGTCACGCGACGGTAGTCGGCGATCCGGGCCAGCTGCTCGCTGGCGAAGAACGACTGCGGATTGAGCTCGGCGAGCTGCAGGGACGGCACCTCGGTGCGCCAGAGGAGCGCCCCGGAAACGATCCATACGGCCGCCGCCAGGAGAAAGGCGCCCCGCTTCGCTAACGTTGCGCGGCTCCTGTGCGCATCGCCGTCATCTCTGACATTCACGGAAATCTGCATGCGCTGGATGCTGTCCTGGATTCGATCGCCGACGACGCGCCCGACGCCGTCTGGTGCCTTGGCGATCTGGTGGGCTACGGGCCTCGCCCGAATCGCTGCTGCACGCTCGTCGCGGAACGCGCCGATGTCAGCCTGATAGGAAACCACGACCTCGGCGTCCTCGGTCGGCTCGACCTCGACGACTTCTCTGCGGACGCGGCCGCAAGTGCCCGCTGGACGGCGACCGTTCTGGAGGACGAGCCACGCCGGTACCTCGAGTCCCTCGAGCCTCAGTCCGTGCAGGACGACGTGGCGCTGTACCACGCAAGCGCGCGGGACCCGGTCTGGGAGTACGTCCTCACTCCGTTTGCCGCGCTCGCCTCGTTTGCGGCCTCGGAGGCTCGCATCCTCCTCGTCGGGCACAGCCACGTCGCCCTCGCGTTCGGCCTGGCGGACCAGCGCCTGGAGACGACGATCGCCCCGGCCGGAACCGAGCTCGACCTCTCAGGCGAGAGCCGCTGGATCCTCAACCCCGGGTCGGTCGGCCAACCGCGAGACGGCGACGCCCGCGCCGCCTACCTGCTGCTCGACCTGGAGGGGAAGCGCGCCAGGTACCGGCGTGTCGAGTACCCAGTCGAGCGGACGCAGGAGGAAATTCGCGAGCGCGGCCTCCCGGAGCCGCTCGCCGAGCGGCTCGCCCAGGGGATCTGATCAGTCCTCGGCCTCTCCGTCGGACTCTTCGAAGCTGCCGGAACCGCTGTTGTCTTGCTCCTCTTCCGGCTCGGCGGCGTCGCGCTCCTCGGCCTCGTTCCCCAAGTCGAGCTCGTCGGAGCCTCCGGAATCGCCTTCGCGCTGCTCCTCACGGCGCGTGGGCCCCGAACTAGCAGGCTGGACGAGCGACACCGGCTCGATCCGGATCGGCCTAGCACTCGCCGGCCGGCGAGCTTCCGAGCGCCCCGCTCCCGGCGAGCGCCGAGTCGAAGCCGGATCGTGGTCGCGGGCCTCCAGCCCGACGAAGCCGATCGTGCCGGCAGCCGTGACCGTGGCTGCAGCCCCGGCGAGCTTCGCGAAGAGGGGCAGCGACGCCAGCTTGGCGAGACCTCCTCCTGACGAGGCTGCGGAGAAACCCGGCACCGCGGCGGCGATGGAATCGCGCAAGGCGAGCGGCAGAGCCAGCGCGCCCGATGCGACCCGTGCCGATTGGAGCTCGGCCTGGAGGCGCTTGCGCGCTCGGAAGAGAAGGGATTCGACGGCTCCGTCGGTCACTCCCAACGCGGTGCGCACCTCGTCGTACGAGAGACCGTAGAACTCGCGGAGCACGATCGCTTCCCGCTGCTGCTTCGGCAGCTCGGCCAGCGCCGCACAAAGTGCCTCGACCTCGGCGTGCTGGCCGGCGACCTGCTCGATGTCGGCGCCAACAGCGTCTCGCTCGCCGACGACGAGCGTGAGCGGCTTGGCCATCCTGGCCCGGATGCGGGCGTGGCACTCGTTTCGTGCGATCGCCGCGAGCCAGGCGGACGGCTCTCTGGGCTCGGTCCCGCCCAGCATGCTCCGGTGGGCGGAGAGGAAGACCTGCTGGGCCGCGTCCTCGGCCTCGTCTGCGTCCTGCAAGAGCAGGCGGCAGAGGCCGTAGACCATGCGCCCATGGTCTTCGAAGAGCTGGCTCAGGCGCTCGCCGGCCGCCTCGGGGAAGAGTCGGCCGGCTTGCGTGGGCATCGGATCAGTCGTCGCCACCCTCGTCGTCGCTCTCGCCCGGATCGTCGTTCTCGCCCTGGTCGTGGTCGTTCTCGCCTTGGTCGTCCTCGTTCTCGCCCTGGTCGTCCTCGTCTTCGGCCTCGGGCTGCTCGACCTCGTTTTCGTCCCCTTCCTCGACCTCGTTGTCCTGTTCCTCGGCGTCGGCCGGATCGGATTGTTGGCGATGCTTGGGCTTCGCCTGGTCCTCAGCAGCATCGTCGGCGGCTTCGGCGACTTCGTCCTCGCGATCGGCAGCCAGTTGCACGTCGGCGGGAAGGACGGCGGCCTGGTCGTCGTCGCCCGTGGATCCGACAGCTACAGCGGTCCCTGCGGCGAGCGCAGGAGCGGCGACAAACAACGCGATCAGCACGAATTTCGTCTGCAGTAGCTTCTTCATAAGACTTCCTTTCGGCGGGTGCTCTCTAGAGCTAGAGGGAAGCCCGGGGAAAAACTTGCGCCCCGCGCCCCAAGATCCCCCGCCGGGGTTACGAAATCGTTAAGAGACGGCTTGCTCGCCGAACTCGAGGGCAATGCCCTCGCGGACGAGCGCGAGCTGAACTTCCTCGCGAGCCTTGAAGATCCGCCACTTGACCGTGGCGAGGGTGATCTCGAGCGAGTCGGCGATCTCGCTGTAGGAGAGGCCGACGACGTCGCGCAGAAGCAGCGCCATCTTCAGATCCGGGTTCAGAGCCGCGACGGCGCGCCAGACGGCGTCGATCGCCTCCACGCGCTCCGGCGGCGCGTCCACGACCTCGAGCGGCGGCAGATCGTCCAGCGTCAGCACGCTTTGCGGCTTGCGCTCCCGCGCCCGGAGCTCGTCGAGCACCCGGTTCTTCGCCACCTGGAAGAGCCAGGTCGTGAACATGCAACGGAGCGAGAACCCCGGCAGTCCCTGGTAGATGCGCAGGAAGATCTCCTGGCAGAGATCTTCGGCCAGCGCCCGGTCGCCGACCATGCGGAGAACGTAGTTGTAGACCGGCGTCTCGTAGGCGGTCAGGATCAGCCGGAACGCGTGCTCGTCCCCGCGCTGTGCCTTGCGCAGGACTTCGAGATCGGGCTGGGGAAGTGGCACTAAGGGTGTGTCGCCTGGGCCGCGGGTGGCGCGATTATAGCTACGCCTTTACAGACTAGTAACCAGTTCCCTTCCGGCCATCCCCTGCGCTGGGGGGATTCCCAGCAAGCCGAGGCATGTCGGTACGAGGTCGGCTAACGAGCCCCCGGCGGCCAGTTGCGTGCCGGGAATCGTGACGACGAGAGGCACCGGGTTCACGGTGTGGGCCGTGAACGGGCTGACCCCGTCCTCCTCGAGCATCTGCTCCGCGTTCCCGTGGTCGGCCGTCACGACACAGACGCCCCCGAGCCCTTCCACCGCAGCCGCAACCCGTCCGAGACACCCGTCCACTGTCTCCACGGCCTCGACCACCGCCGGGATCGAGCCAGTGTGCCCGACCATGTCAGGGTTGGCGAAGTTCACGACCGCGAAGCCGTAGCCGTTACCGATCTCCTCCTCGAAGCAGCTCGCCACCTCGTGCGCGGACATCTCCGGCTTCTTGTCGTAGGTCGGCACGTCACGCGGCGACGGCACGAGGATGCGCGTCTCGCCGGGCCACTCTTCCTCCCGGCCCCCGTTGAAGAAGTACGTCACGTGCGCGTACTTCTCCGTCTCGGCCAGGTGGAGCTGGCGAATGCCGTGCTCCGCGAGCACCTCAGCCATCGTCCCCCGAACGTCCTGCTCCTCGAAGGCGACCGGGCAATCGAAATCCTCCCGGTAACGAGTCATCGTGGCCAGATTGCAGCCGGCCTCGACCAGACGTTGCGTGAGTTGGCGCGCCCGGTCGGGCCGGAAGTTGAAGAAGACAGCGGCGTCCTCGGTGCCGAGGCGAGGGCCGGGCAGGACGACCGGCTCAATGAATTCGTCCGTGACGCCTCGCTCGTAGCTCGCCCGCACGGCCGCGATCGGGTCGTCCGCAGGCTCGCCGTCCCCCGAGCGGATGGCGTTGAAAGCCCGCTCCGTTCGCTCCCAGCGGCCGTCCCGGTCCATGGCGTAGTAGCGGCCGCAGACGGTGACGATGTCGGCGCCCTCGGAGACGAGCTCGGCGAGATCGTTAGCCGCAGAGGTCGGAGACACGTCGCGCCCGTCCGTGAACGCGTGCACGTGCGTCCGCTGACCCATGCCCTGTCTGCGGGCGAGCTCGAGCAGGGCGCGCAGGTGGTCGATGTGGGAATGGACGCCGCCGTAGCTGGCGAGCCCGAGGAGGTGGACGTCACCTCCCCGCTCCCGTGCTCGGTCGAAGGCGGCGACGAGGGCCTCGTTCTCGAAGAAGGAGCCGTCCGTGATCGCTTTGTTGATCCGCACGAGATCCTGGTAGACGACGCGGCCCGCCCCGATGGTGAGGTGACCGACCTCTGAGTTGCCCATCTGGCCGTGAGGGAGGCCGACTGCCTCGCCCGAGGCCTCGAGCGTCGTGTGGGGAAACCGCGCCCAGAGACCGTCGAAGACCGGTGTTTCGGCCAGCTCCACGGCATTACCCGGCCCAGCCGGCGCGCAGCCCCAGCCGTCGAGGATGATCAGCGCTACGAGGGGATAAGTCGTGCCGCTGTCTCGCAAATCGCCCTGAACGATTCGACTTCGAGGGAAGCGCCGCCGACGAGCGCGCCGTCGACGTCCGGCTGCGAGAGAAGCTCCTCGGCGTTCTCGGGTTTGACGGAGCCGCCGTAGAGAACCGGCACCTTGACGAGGCTCTTGATGAAGGCGTGCGCGTCCCGCGTTTGCTCTGCGGTGGCGGTCCTGCCGGTGCCGATCGCCCAGACCGGTTCGTACGCGACGACGAGCTCCTCGCAGGCCTGGAGCACGGAGACCTGGCGGCGGAGCACCTCTTCCATATGGCCGGCCTCCCGTTCCTCCTCCTGCTCGCCGACGCAATAGATGACCCGGAGGCCGGCCTCGAGAGCGTGCTCGGCTCGGCTCCAGGCAGTCTCGTCCGTCTCGCAGAAATGCTGGCGCCGTTCCGAGTGCCCGACGATGGATCCCTTCACGCCGAGGTCGAGGAGCATCTCCGCGGAGACCTCGCCCGTGAACGCGCCTTCGGAGGCCCAGTGGACGTTCTGGGCGAAGACGGTGACCCCGCTTGCCACGGCCTTGGCGAGCGAGGTGTAGGGCGGGCAAATGACGACCTCGACGCCAGGCGGCGGGCTCAAGCGCGTGCAGAAATCCGCCGTCTCGGACGGCCACTTGTACATCTTCCAGTTGCCTGCGATCAGCACTGCCGCTCGCCGGCGTGAGGAGCCCCACTGATGCCGGGATTGTGTTTCACGACGACCCTCCTTCTTCAGCCACGATCCGTTCCCTCATGCGGACAGAAGTTTGTGCTCGTGAAACACAAGCCCAACTTTGTCACGCTTCCGGGATCGCGGCCACGCCTGGGAGCTCCTTGCCCTCGAGGAGCTCGAGCGCGGCGCCTCCTCCGGTCGAGATCCAGTCGATGCGGTCCGCGAGCCCGAGCTCCTCCACCGCACGGACGGAATCACCACCCCCGACAACTGTGTGCGCGTCCGCGGATGCCACCGCCTCGGCGACCGCCTTCGTCCCCTCCGCGAAGCGCGGCCACTCGAAGACGCCCATCGGCCCGTTCCAGAAGACGGTCCTCGCCTCGGCGATGCGCTCTGCGAAAGCAGCCCTGCTCTCGGGCCCGATGTCGAGGCCGAGCCACCCGTCCGGGACGTCGTCCGCAGGCACGACCTTCGCCTCGGCCTCGGGCTCGAACGCCGTCGCCGCCACGACGTCCCGTGGCAGTTGCAACTGCAGATGGGAATGCTCTTTGTCCTCACGAATCTGCTCCGCCATCTTGCCGCCCACGAGCACGGAATCCGCCCGCTCGGAGAGGGATTCGAGGACGCCGATCTTGTCCTCGACTTTCGCGCCCCCGAGGACCGCGACGAACGGCCTGGCGGGATCCTCGAGCAGGGACCCGAGCTCCTCGAGCTCGCGCTCCAGGAGAAGCCCGGCGTACGCGGGCAGGAGCTGTGCCACCCCGACCGTCGAGGCGTGCGCGCGGTGGGCCGCCCCGAACGCGTCGTTGACGAACAGGTCGCAATCGTCCGCCAGGACGCGCGCGAACTCCGGATCGTTCTTCGTCTCCCCCGGGTGGAAGCGCGTGTTCTCGAGCAGGCGGATCCGCTCGTCGTCCAGCAGCTCACGGAGCCGCCGCCGCACGGGCTCCATCGAGAAGGCAGGATCCTCGCCCTTCGGCCGTCCGAGATGGGACGCCAGAACGAGGTCCTCCGCCTCCCGTTCGAGGAGCAACCGGATCGTCGGGAGGGCTGCGCGAATGCGCGTGTCGTCGGCGACGCGGCCGTCCTCGAGCGGCACGTTGAAGTCCACCCGGACGAGAATGTGCTTGCCGGAGACGTCCGCGTCGCGGACCGACCTCGGCTTTCTCAACCTGTAGGGGCGGGGCACGCCCCGCCCGTCAAAGGAGCCGCCCGACGAGATCGACCAATCGGCAGCTGTAGCCCCATTCGTTGTCGTACCAGCCGAAGACCTTGACCTCGTGGCCGTTCGCCATCGTCAGGTCGCTGTCGAACGTGCACGAGTACGGATTTCCGACGATGTCCGTCGACACGAGCGGCTCGTCCGTGTATCTGAGAATGCCTTCGAGCGCCCCCGAATCTGCAACCTCGGCGAACTTGGAATTCACCTGATCCACGTCCACTTCGCTCGCGAGATGGACAACGAAGTCGACGATCGAACCGTCGGCAACCGGCGCGCGGATCGAGATGCCGTCCACCTTGCCCTGGAGCTCGGGGATGACGAGCCCGATCGCCTTCGCGGCGCCCGTGGACGTCGGGATCAGGTTGATGGCCGCGGCACGGGCACGCCGCAGGTCCTTGTGTGGGAGGTCGAGGATCTGCTGGTCGTTCGTGTACGCGTGGATGGTGGTCATGAACCCTGACTCGATCCCCCACGCGTCGTTCAGCACCTTGGCGAGCGGCGCTACGCAGTTCGTCGTGCAGGACGCGTTGGAGATGATTCGATGCTGCTCCTTGTCGTAGGCGTCGTCGTTGACGCCGAGTACGATGGTGACGTCCGGATCCGTCGCGGGCGCGGAGATCACAACCTTCTCCGCCCCGGCCTCGAGATGCTTCTGCGCGTCGTCGCGCTTCGTGAAGAGTCCGGTGGATTCGAGAACGACCTCGACGCCGAGGTCCTTCCAAGGCAGCGCCGCCGGATCTCTCTCGTTCAGGAGGCTGAGCTCGACGTCGCCTGCGCGGATACCGCCGTCGACAGCCTCCACGTCGTCGTCGAACGGGCCCAGGACCGAGTCGTACTTGAGCAGGTGGGCCATCGTCTTCGCGTCGCCGAGGTCGTTGACCGCCACGAACTCGACGTCGGCGCCGCGCTTGCGAGCGGCGCGGAAGAAGTTCCGCCCGATCCGCCCAAAGCCGTTGATTCCCACGCGAACGCTCATCAACTCCTCCCGGTCTGTGCCCCCCGCGGGGCGATTCTATCCGCCCTGAAATGGCAAATCCTGGATGGATCCCTCTTGCCACCTGAGCGGGTGCGGCGATAGGGTGAAATCTGAGCGGGTCCGCGCTCGTCGGATGTCGGATTCAGACCCCGTCCGGCATCACGGTCCGGAGTGCGGTTCAACCGGAGGGGGAGGTCGTCCTCGGAGCTTCTCCTCCGGCCCGCTCGATTCGCTGGTCGGCGAACGACCCGGGGCAGAGCCCCGGCTTCCGCCCGCCTTTCACCGGCGAATCAAGCGCGTCGGAGGCTACCGCTCGGCGAGCTTCTGCAACTTCGCCAGGCGGCGGTGCGCCGCGGCCTTTGTCGCCGGCGGGCGCAGGCGGCGCGCGAGCTCGCCCAGCGAGAGGGTGGGGTGTCGGGAGCGGAGATCGGCGACCTCGCGGAGGTCCGCGGGCAGGTGCTCGAGGCGGCCGGCCGCCTCGAGGCGCCTGATCGCCCGCAGCTGCGCATCCGCCGCGCGGCTCGCGCGAACGATGTTCGCGTGATCGGCATTGGCGAGCCTGTTGGCGCGGGCCCTCGTGGCGGCGACGACTGCGCTCTCCCCCAGCTCGAGAGCCGCCTCTTGCGCCCCCATGAAAGCGAGCAGCTCGGCGATCGCCTCTCGTCCCTTGAGATAAGTGACGGCGTGACGTCCGCGGTCGCGAACGGCTAGCGCAAACCCCTCCTCCCGCCCCAGGCGAGCCACGAGCTCGGCGCCTTCCACGCTGGCAGCACGAAGCTCGAGATGAGCGTTCCGCGGACCGCTGACGGAGCCCGCCGCAAGGAAGGCTCCTCTGAGGTAGGCAGCGCGGCAGCAGGCACGGCTCACCACCCTCGCCGGCGGCCGCTCGAGTGGCGCCAGCCGGGCGTCCACGACACCCATCTCGTTCAGCGTCTGCACCGCCCGCGCGTCGTCCTCGATGTTGATCCGGAAGCGCGTGGCCCGCTCGAAGGCTTGGCGGCGGAATGTGTGGATCTCGCCGGCGACGCCGTAGCCCTTTAGGAGCGTGAAGACACGTCGCGCGACAGCCGCGCTGGAAACGTCGAGATGCACGGCGATCCGCCCGCGGCCGCGGAAGTGAATGCTCCCTGCGCCGCGGATCAGCGCAGAAAGCTCCGCCAGGCGGCAGCACGGCTTCCGCGGCTCGATTGCGGCGAGCTCGCCCCGGACGTTTTCAGAGAGCACCTTCGAGCTCCAGGAGTCGGCGCTTGTACTCGAGCCCGAGCGATCCGTACGAGCCGAGGCCGTCTGCGGCCACCACGCGGTGACACGGCACGAAGAGTGGGAAGCGGTTCCTGGCGCAGAACGTCCCCGCTGCCCGCTGGGCATTGGGGTGGCCCGCCAGCGCAGCGAGCTCGCCGTACGTGACGGTCTCGCCGAACGGGATCGCCCGAAGCGCGTCCGCCACACCCGTCTGGAACGGTGTGGCCCAGGAGAAGTCGAGGTCCACGTCGTCGAAGGAGACTGGCTCGCCTGCGAAATACGCCCGCACGCGCTCGACGACCGGATGCCTCGCCGGGCGGACGGGCTCCCGCGCCCGCGGCAGCTCGTGATTCACGACCCGCCCGTCGTCGAGCCAGAGCTCCCCCACACCCCAGCCTTCGACCTCGTACTGCACCACTTCCACGGCAATACAATGCCCGTGGATGAGCGCTCCAGCGATCTTTCGCCCTCCGCCTCCGCGTAACGAGCCGATTCGGGACTACGCGCCCGGCTCGCCCGAGCGCGCAAGCCTCCAGGTGCGTCTCGAGCAGATGAAGCGCGAGCGCCCGGAGATCCCGCTCGTGATCGGGGGCAAGGACGTGACAACGGGGACCATGAGTCAGGCCGTGATGCCCCACGACAAGGATCACGTGCTCGCCGATGTCCACCAGGGCGGCGCCGCGGAGGTCGAGATGGCGATCAAAGCTGCGGGCGAGGCCTGGGAGGACTGGCACCGCCTGCCGTGGGAGGAACGCGCCTCCGTCTTCCTGCGCGCGGCAGAGCTCCTGGCAGGCCCGTGGCGCGACACACTGAACGCGGCCACGATGCTCGGTCAGTCGAAGACGGCCCACCAGGCCGAGATCGACGCCGCCTGCGAGCTGACGGATTTCTGGCGCTTCAACCCGTGGCTGATGACACGGATGTACGAGGAGCAGCCGATGTCCGCGCCGGGTGCCTGGAATCGCATGGAATATCGGCCGCTCGAGGGCTTCGTCTTCGCGGTGACGCCGTTCAACTTCACGGCTATCGGCGGCAACCTCCCCACGGCCCCGGCGCTCCTGGGCAACACGGTCGTCTGGAAGCCCGCAGGCACCGCGATGCTTTCGGCGTACTACGTCATGCGCCTGCTCCAGGAGGCCGGTCTTCCCGACGGCGTCATCAACCTGGCCTACGGGCCGGGCAAGGAGATCGGCGACGCCGCCCTGGGGAGCCCCGACCTGGCCGGAGTCCATTTCACCGGCTCGACGCCGGTCTTCCAGTCCATGTGGAAGACCGTCGGCCGCAACATCGAGACGTACCGCAACTATCCGCGCATCGTCGGCGAGACGGGCGGCAAGGACTTCATCGTCGCCCATCCGACAGCGAGCGCCGAGGAAGTCGCCACGGCGATCGTGCGCGGCTCCTTCGAGTACCAGGGACAGAAGTGCTCCGCGGCGTCACGCGTGTATGCGCCCGCGAACCTCTGGCCGGAGCTGCGCGAGCGGCTCGTCGAGCAGGTTGGGGGCCTCAAGATGGGCGACGTGTCCGATTTCTCCAACTTCATGGGAGCCGTCATCGACGCAAGTTCCTTCAAGACTCAGAAGGAGGCCATCGAGGAAGCGAAGAGCGACGCGAAGTCGAAGGTGCTCGTCGGCGGCGGCGTCGACGACAGCGAGGGCTACTTCGTCGAGCCGACCGTGATCGAGACGGCCGACCCCAACTTCCGCCTCCTCCGCGACGAGCTCTTCGGGCCCGTCGTGACGGCATACGTCTATCCCGAGGCCAAGTGGACCGACACGCTCGAGCTCATCGACCGCACAGCTCCCTACGGGCTCACGGGAGCGGTCTTCGCCGACGACCGGCAGGCCGTGGTCGAGGCCGAGGACAAGCTTCGCTACGCGGCCGGGAACCTCTACGTGAACGACAAGCCGACCGGCGCCGTCGTCGCCCAGCAGCCGTTCGGCGGCTCGCGCGCGTCCGGAACGAACGACAAGGCAGGCTCGGTGTGGAACCTGATCCGCTGGGTGAGCCCGCGCACGATCAAAGAGACCTTCCTGCCTGCGACCGACTATCGCTATCCGTTCATGGGGTCGGACGGGGCTGGGGACGCCACCTAGCGAGCAGAGCCGCGGCGAGCAGCGCTGGGGCGGCCAGCGCGACGCCCGCAACACGAACTCCGGCAGCCGACGCGATCGCGCCGTCGATCAGGCTGGCCACCGGCCGCAGGCCGAGAAAGGCGATCGCCCACAGGGCCATGATCCGGCCCCGCTCGCTCTCCGCCACCCCGAGCTGGAGGAAGCTCGTTGCCGCCGTGTTCGAGGCGAGATAGCCGAAGCCCGCAAAGAAGAGCACCGCCAGGCCGACCGAGAGCCAGGGCGAGAGCGAGAAGCCGATCACGCCCGCGCCCAGAACGGTCAGGGTAACGGCCGTCCGCACCCGCGACGCGGGTCGGCCGGCGAAGAGAAAAGCGGCCATGACTGCACCCGCGCCGAAGACGCCGATGATGTACCCGGAGAACGTGTCCGGCCGCTCGAACGCATGCGCGAACGCAGGCGCGAGTGTGTTGATGGGGTCGGAGGCGAATCCGACCGCCATGACGATCAGCAGCGCCACGAGGAGTCGCGGCTCGCGCCGCAAGAGGTCGATGCTCTCGCGGAGGCGAGAGCTCTCGGGCCGCTCCTGACGGCGAGGCCTCACCAGCACCAGAGCCACCGTGAACAGCAGGTAGGAGAGGGAGTTCAGCGCGAAGGCCGCCGCGATACCGAAGCCGCCGACCGCGGCGCCTGCCGCCGCAGGACCGATTGCCCTGGCGATGTTGAAGGTCATCGAGTTGAGCGCGACCGCGGAGGTCACGTCCTCGCGCGGGACGAGCGAGACGAAGAGCGCCTGCTGGGCCGGCGTCGAGAGGCCGTCACGACTCCCTGGCCGAAGCCGAAGCCGATCACGACCGCCGCGGTGGTCACGTCGAGCTGGGTCAAAAGAGCGAGCGTCGCGGAGAGGACGGCGGCAGCCGGCTGCGTCACGAGCAGCAGGCGCCGGCGGTCGAAGCGGTCGGCGGCGCTT
>WNFZ01000570.1_pt1 | contig 35957 bp, 21 predicted proteins | sample 5400081 | NCBI WGS metagenome assembly WNFZ01 (sample SAMN13153365, study PRJNA577476) | soil metagenome | isolation source: 80 cm soil or saprolite under grassland replicate 1 | place: USA:California | collected 2016-06-15 | reverse complement strand
GTAGATTTGGGCGACTTGCGGCTTCAGGCGCCGCAGGACTACCTCGACCGTAGCAGGATCAAAGATGAGTTCCTCACCCGGCTTTTGGACTTCTACCTAATTCAATCGACCGCAGTTGCTTCGCCGGCAGTGTTCGACGTCGCTGTATTACTCGGCTGGTTTGAACTCCAGAGACACGAGGCTGATCCGGCCAGGTTCCAGGTCAAACATCTGCGGCATGTTGTGCACTGGGATCGGGTGCCGATGCTATTTACTGCTCCCACCGGCCTATTGCGTGAGACTTACGGCTGGGGCACCCCGACATTCGATTCCGATGCCCTCGTGATCCGCGTTGGGGCCGTAGTGCAGCACGTTGCTGCAGAGGTAAGACATCGTAATTTGCCCGCCATTCCTTTAGGGCGGCTGCACGGTGGTACGGTCGCCGAGCATCGTCCACAGATCCAACTCTTCCTCCCACTACTCGGATCGAGCGGTCCACTGACGGGCGAAGTTGGGATCTCAGTGTTCGGTTTGCCACCTACAGCCCCGGGCGGTTTAGACGGCGGGCTCGGTCTCGCGCCGTACGCCGAGGGGGCCACTACCATACGCCTCCAGCTGTCCTCAACAGTCTCGCTCGGAATGTCTGCCAAGACAGACCTCGGCAGCGGCCTTGCACTAGTTTTCCGACCGGGCAGCGAACCGGTGTTGCACACCGGCCTTAATGAACGACAAGCCGGTGTCGGCGCAGCGGGCACGGAGGTGAAACTCGATCTGACCAGTGCGGTCCCGCAGGGCGCGACGTCCATGACTCTGTTTGAAATTGAAGGCGCTAAGGTAGAGGCCGCTTCGGTTGCGCTCGCGGTCAGCGCGCTTGTCGACAATAACGGCACCGATGCCACGCTGCAGTTGCAGCTCAAAGGCGGCCGGCTAACGCTGAAACCCGATGGTCTGCCTTTTCTAGAGACGGCATCAACTGACGGCCTGGTGGTCGAAGCCGACGTTGATTTGTCGTGGTCGCACCGTAACGGTGTTCGGTTGGGCGGACGAGCCGAACTGAAGACCAGCATCACGATCGGTCGCCAGATCGGCCCGGTCACCGTAGATGTTCTAGAGATCGGGTTAGCAACCACCGCTGGCGGTTTGGCGCTCAGCGCCGCACTCAACGCATCGGTAAAAATCGGTCCTGTGCTTCTCGTTGTCGATCAAATCGGCATTCAGGCAGCTGTCATCCCCGGTCCTGGCAGTCTGGGTTCCGCTGACCTAACCATTCGACCAACTCCGCCGACCGGGATCGGAGTGGAGGTCGACGCGCCTGCGGTAGTGGGCGGGGGGTTCCTGCGTTTCGCACCGGAGAAGCACGAATACAGCGGCGTACTGCAACTTGAGATCGGGGAGAAAATCTCCGTCAAAGCGATCGGTTTGCTGAACACGCAATTGCCTGACGGGAGTAAGGGCTATTCGCTGGTACTGCTCATCTTCGTGGAAGGATTCACGCCCATTCAGCTGGGGTTTGGATTTACCTTGACGGGGATCGGCGGACTGCTGGGGATCAACCGGACCTTCGCAGAAGAAGAGCTGCGCGCCGGGTTGAAGAACCACACGCTCGACAGCGTGATGTTTCCCAAAGATCCGATCCGCAATGCGCCGCAGATCATCAGTAACTTGAACCGAGTTTTCCCGGCCGCCAAAGGCAATTATCTATTTGGGCCAATGGTCCAGATAGCCTGGGGCACGCCGCCGCTGATCACGGCAGAGCTGGCGGTGGTGCTGGAGTTTGGTAAACGGCTGCGGTTGCTGCTGCTGGCCCAGATCACAGCGATTCTGCCGAAGCGGGAGAACGATCTGGTTCGCCTGCAGCTGGATGCGATAGGGGTAATCGATTTCGATCAGGGCACGGCAGCGCTAGACGCGACGCTGTTCGATTCGCGGCTGCTGAAAAAGTTCGCGCTCACTGGGGATATGGCGATGCGGTTGAAATGGCAATCGTCGCCGAACTTCGCGCTGGCGGTGGGCGGCTTGCATCCGGCTTTTAACCCGCCTCCGAACTTTCCGAAGCTGGAACGGATCGCCATCAATCTCTCCTCTGGCGACAACCCGCGGTTGCGCTGCGAGGCCTATTTCGCGTTGACCTCCAACACAGTGCAGTTTGGGGCACGCGCCGAACTGTATGCCTCCACGGCCGGCTTCAGCATTCAGGGCGACATCGGGTTCGATGTGCTGATCCAGTTCGACCCCTTCTCATTCCTGGCCGAGTTTCACGCGCAACTACAGCTCAAACGCGGTGGGACCAATCTGTTCAAGGTGCGCGTGGAAGGCTCGCTGGCCGGGCCGCGCCCGTTGCATGTCAAAGCTAAAGCCACGTTTGAGATCCTCTGGTGGGACGTTTCGATCCGCGTGGACAAGACCCTGGTGAGCGGTGAGAAGCCACCCGGACCAGCACCCATTGACGTGCTGCCGCGATTGCAAGAAGCGTTGGGCAATCCGGCGAACTGGATTGGGCATCTTCCCGACGGACAACGCCAGATGGTAACGCTGCGGGCGCAGGTGGGTGGGCCCACGGACGTGTTACTGCATCCCCTGGGCACTCTCACAGTAAAACAGAATGTGGTGCCGCTGAACCTGGATATATCGCGCTTTGGACACGCGGCGCCTGCGGGAGCGCGGCACTTCACGATCAGCGTCAGTTTGGGTGGTCAGAACCAGCCGACGCAAACGGTGAAGGAGTTCTTCGCGCCGGCGGAGTTCTTTGAGATGAGCGACGACGAAAAGCTGTCGCGACCCTCATTTGAACCGATGACGGCAGGAGTCACGTTCGGCTCTGAGCAGTTCGTCTTCAGCACTGAGGCGCGCGATTGTCTGGAAGTAAAAGCGATCGAGTTCGAGACCTGGATACTGGACAAGGAGGCGAACGAGATGCGGCGCAGCGACCCCGAGGATCCCACCAACCCGAAAGCTTTGTACCAATTGACGGCCAGCCTGCTGGGCAAGCAGGCGCGCTTCGGGGCAGCAGGCAACAGCGAGCTGCGACGCCAGGGCCCCGCCCGCTATCGCACGACGCTGGGCAAATACCGGATCGCCAAAGAAGGTTGGAGCATCGTGGCAACCGCGGACCTGAAGGTGCAGGCGATGCCCGGAGTTGAGGCCGGCAAACCGGCGTCCTACGAGGAAGCGGCGCAGGCATTGCGCAAGTTGAAACAGGAGCAGCCGCTGATAGCTGGCGGCTTGAAGATCCTTCGTCCTTCAGAGTTGTCTGAGACTTAACGCGAGTGATTGGTGAGCTGCTATGGCTGTCCTAACTTCAGCAAATTATCTGTTTCTCCCATGGGTCCGGCAGGGAGCTGCCGCCGGCATACAAACGATCGACATGAGCCCGAATCAAGCCGGAGTTGTTTCGGTGACAGCGAAGCTGCGCGTCAACGACACTCCTGATCTTGAACGGCAAGTCCGACTCTACGGTCCCGGGGATGTTACCGGCATCGACGTAAACCAGGTGATACGTACTGAACCGCGCAATCTGGCAACCGATTTCGAGCCTAATTACTTTCCTGCTATTGAATTTGATCGTCCGGACTTTCTGTGGCTCTTTACGCCGGCGAAGGCTGACGCCGGAGGCAGACTGCGTCCATGGCTTTGCCTGATCGTTGTTCGAAAACAGGAAGGAGTCACGCTGCACGTCGATCGCAATCTGCCGCTGGCGGTGCTCGAAATCAAAGAGCCTGCGCGGCCAGAGCGTGAGCTGCCGGATTTATCAGAATCGTGGGCTTGGGCTCATGTGCAGGTGACGGGTAGTTCACCCGACCCGACTTCTTTGAAAAATTCATTAGCGGGCGATCCGGCATTGACACTCTCGCGTTTGCTGTGTCCGCGGCGCCTTGATCCGTTGACGGAGTATTACGCCTGCGTCGTGCCCACATTTGAGCTGGGACTGAAAGCCGGTCTTGGTTTACCTATTCAGCGTGACCAAGAACGCAACGATGAGAAGGACTTGAAACCGGCTTGGACCATAGGAGCGGGATCACTTACCCAGGTTAAGTTGCCAGTCTATTTTCACTGGGAGTTTCGCACGGGCGCAGGCGGTGACTTCGAAGCGCTCGTGGGATTGCTCAAAGCTCGCGATGCGCGTGATATGTCGAGAGTCGGTAAACGGCTGATCGACATCAGCCGACCTGGATTCACCATCACGCCGATGTTGGAGGCGGGCACGACGCTCGATCTTGAAGGTGCGTTGCGTGTCCTGAATGTCGCAACAGGCGAATGGCCCGAGTCGACACGAAAGAACTTTCAGGCTGAGCTGAAAAAGATCCTGGATGCGCCCTGGGAGGCAATGAATCAGGAGAACAAAGACCCGCTCGTGGCGCCGCCGATTTACGGCTGTTGGCAAGCAGCGCGACACACCGTGAACATTACTCCCGCACCTCCGGCCTCGCTTACTTGGTTAGATGATCTAAATCTCGATCCACGGCACCGAGCAGTCGCAGCGCTCGGCACGCGCGTCGTGCAAACTGAACAAGAGCAGTTGATGGCGGCAGCGTGGGAACAGCTCGGCGAGATCGAACGCATCAATCAACTAAGACGACAGGCCCAGCTCGGCCGCACCGTGAATGGCGTTTACCACACTCGCCATTTCACCAAATTATCTGAAGAGGTGCTGTTGAAAGTTCTCGCCCCTGCGCAATCGCGTGTTGTTGTAGAAGCGACTATCAATGTAGCGCCCCGCGCACTGTTGTCCCAACGAATTGCGCAGTCGGCTGTCCCGGACAGAGCGCTTTCTGGACCGATTCGACGCTTTACTAGCCCGCGCGGCACCATCAGCACTCGCTTTGGGACGGTTGGCGCACCGCCCATCGCCATTATGGCCACGCTGAACACCTCTTCGATGTTGCGGCTTCAAAGAAATGAGGCTGGCCTGGCGACGATGGATCAAGTTTCGGATGATTTGATAGGAGTACCCGTCGTACTGCAACTGAAGCAAAGCGTCCGTTTCGAGCGAGTTTCCACCGCAATACGCACCGCACCGCGCCTTGGCAATTTCAATATCGCTGCAGAGGGAGTCGTACCTAAGCGAAGCCTGCTGGATTTTGCGCCGGCGCCGACTGACAGTCCTGACGCGGACATGTTTCGGAAAGTCGTGACTGCTCATCAAGATCACCTGGGACGTTTATTTGCGCCGAGCACGCCTCCGGCTTCCTCGATAAACCTGTTCGAGAGCGACATCAAAGGCAAGCTTCTCCGAAGCATCAATCCCGAAACGACAATTCACGCACGCATTAAGGCGTCGCTTGTATTGGCTGGCGGCGCCGCCGAGCCAATTGGCGATCCACTAGAACCTATTCTCGACGCACCTGAGTTTCCCCAGCCAATGTATGAAGCATTGCGCGCTCTCTCGCAGGACTTTTTACTTCCTGGTTTGGAAAACGTACCGCCGAATACCGTGGCGTTGCTGGAGACCAACTCCAAATTCATCGAATCATTTCTGGTCGGACTGAATGCTGAAATGAGTAGCGAACTTCTGTGGCGCAACTACCCCACCGACCAGCGCGGCACCTATTTCCGGCAGTTCTGGGATACGTCCGCCGGGAGTGCGCAACTCGACATTGACGCGATCAACAAGTGGGGTGAGCGACGGCTGGGCCAGAATAGTCCGAACGCAACTGGCAAGCTCGTATTGCTCATTCGCGGTGAATTGCTGCTCCGGTATCCGAACACGGTGATCTACGCAGTGGCGGCAGTGCGAAAAAGCGGGCGGCTCGATCTCTCGCGCGACACGAAAGATGAGCGCCATCCACTCTTTCGCGGCACTCTAAAACCCGACGTCACATTTCTGGGTTTTGATCTGAATCGTAACGACGCCATCGCCGACCCGGGCTGGTTCTTTGTCATTCAGCAGCAACCGACGGAACCGCGCTTCGGGATGGATGTGGCCGACTTCGAGAAACCGCCGCAGCCGCCCCCGCTTACGACGTGGAATGATCTGAGCTGGCGACATCTGGTCAATACCGAAGTTGAATTGAAGGCACTGTCGCACGCTTCGATCAGAACCGTGCTTCCCGACATTGAGAAGGCGAAGTGGGGCACGAACTCCAACTCGGCGCACCATGCGTACATCACGCTGCAACGTCCGGTGCGCATCGCTATTCACGCATCGCAAATGATCAAGCGGGTCTAGATTAGAATCATGCGTACTCCCAATCCTGATATTCCAAACATTCCGAATACGCCCGAAGTGGGAACGCGGCTTTCGTTTGGTCCTGCTCAGCCGCTCGTGTTGTTTCCCGTACGGTTGGAAACGCGTTTCTTTCCGCAAGTTGACGGTAGCTCCGAGCTTCGCGTCCGCGTCTACCCCGACAAGGTTCACATTGATTCGCACGAGCCTCAGCTGACAAACGACGAGCTGACCTGGGGAAAACATTTCTGGGAACAGACCTGGCGAGCGGCCAATGATAAAGAACGCACCAAAGCGGCCTGGCGGCAACTGGCTGACCGTTACGATCCGCCGCGCGCCGCGTGGATTGCCCACACACTCAAGCCGCTAAATCCTGACGATCGACCAAGAACGCCGATCGCGATGGATAAGCCGTTACAAAACCCGGTACGCTTTCCGACGCCGCCAACTCAACCCGAGGCGTGGATGCGCGCGCCGGAAACCCGCGTGTTGCCCAACTTCTGGGTCGCACTTGGTTACAAGGACGGGCGTCTGGTACTGAACGTCAAGGGCGGCCCAATTCAGGATCCACTGGCGGTTGGCCCAGACCCATCACCGTCGGCTAGATCGGACGAGTTGGGGATTGACGAGCGGATGAAGTGGATGGTGGATTTCGACGCGGCGGAAAAAGCCGGGATGGGAATCCGCGCCAAAGTAAAAAAAGAGGACGCTACTGCCGGGCTCGACTTTCTGTTGGTGTTGGGCATCAAGGATTCGCTGGACAGCGCGACGGGCTGGACGCCACGGCTGGCAGAACTGTTTACCGCGCACCACTACAGCAACGGACTGAGCTTCCTCACGCCGGGCACACCTTCAAATAACACACAGGATGCGCCATCGGGTTTCAGTTCGAACGACCCGGGCCACGAAGCAAGTTACATGGCCGAACGCACCGCAACCGCAATTCAACGCGGCGACGGGTCGAATGCCGATGTGCTGAGAACAGCGTTGGGACTGGTGAACGCGGGAGAGGTTTTTGACAATCTTCCAAATGCGGCAACGAAAGAACAACTCGACTTGCGACAAATGAACACAGCGTTGTGGCCAGCGACTTGGGGCTACTTCCTATTGCAGATGTTGGGCGTTGGCGAAACCAGTGAAAGCCCGCTGACCGACGACGACATCGTCTGGGCCCGCAGTCACTTCATTGATTTCGTGCGTGCGAGCGGACCGCTGCCGGCAGTGCGCGTAGGCAGGCAGCCGTATGGCGTGCTGCCCGTCACCTCGCTCAACGCTTGGAAGCCGCCAACCGGCCAAGAGACTCAGTTCAGGCGCGATGTATTGTTTCGGGATCTCCTGATCCGGCTGCGCGACCTGTGGCGGAGCAATTATCCGGAAGTTCCGCGCCTCGGCAGGACCGACGATAGCCCACAGGAAAACGGTATCGACAAAGATTTGATCGAAGTGCTGAGCATGGATGCACTGTCGTCCAGCTACTCGATGCGTAACTTGATAGGTCGACATTATCTGGAACACCTTCTCGTGTTTCTGAGCGCCGACTACTTTTTGGACATCTGGAATAACCCGGGTCCGATCGAGCCGCCAGACGAGGAGCCACCCCCGGAAGAGGAGCCGCCTGACGATCTGACCCCGAGGGAAAGGATCGCTTGGATCAAGAGCCAACGCGAGGAAAGACTTGCTTTCGAGCGGAGGCTGCGTGAGAAAAAGCTCGCTTTCGCGAGAGAACGCGCAAACTGGGTCGCTCTCGTCAACAACAAGCGGAGCTCCATTCCCGAGTGGTGGGCTACACAGGAACGACTGAGTACCAAGGTGTTGCCGGCGCTCGGGATAACGTGGCGACCCAGACTGGCGCGCGGGGTGTTCTCACCGCTCGTTGCGACACTCAGTGGCGCGTTGGTGCAAGCCGATCAAAGCTTGTCTCTTTCGCCGAACTACATCGAGTCGCTCCTTGCGGCGCGAGACCTAGTCAAAGAGGTTCAGTTCCACGGCCAAACACTTGAGCAACCGCCGCCGCACACAATGCTGCACTTGCTGTTGCGCCATTCGATGCTGTTGGAATACGCCGCCGCCGCGTCGCGCTTGCTGATCAAACGTGGCTTGTTGCAACCTGCCCTGCGTCGCGAGCCGGAGCTCGTGGATTTGCCACTGGGACAGTTCATGCAAACCGTCTGGCGGCAGATGGCAAAAAAAATCACCGTGACTGATGCGGGTGAGATGGAACTCGGCAAGTATCTGCTCGGCTTTACACCTTCCGGCGAACCCGACCTAACGAGAGAGCCTGATCTTAAGCCGTTGAGCGAATTCCGCGCCAGCCTGTCGCACCTGAAATCCCTTGATGTCGACAGACTTGAAAAGTTGATGGCTGGCACACTCGATCTGTGTTCGCACCGGTTGGATGCTTGGATTACTTCTTTGGCGACGAAGCGATTGGCCGAGTTGCGTAAAGCAAATCCTAGCGGCGTGTTGTTCGGCGGGTACGGTTGGGTCATGAACCTGAAGCCGGCCAACGCGCAAACTCAAGTCAATCCTCCGCCGGGTGAACCAGAACCAGTATTTCAAGCGCCGAACAATCCTGGCTTCGTCCATACGCCGTCGCTTACACAGGCCTCCACAGTCGCCATTCTGCGAAGCGGTCATCTAACCCATGCTGGTGCGGCTAGCCAAACACCAAACGATCTGCTGGCGATCGATTTGTCGTCAGAGCGTGTGCGGTTGGCAACATGGCTGCTCGACGGCGTGCGGCAAGGCCAACCGCTCGGCGCACTGCTGGGTTACCGGTTCGAGCGACGGTTGCAGGAAGGCGGAAAAGCGCAGTTCATTTCGACCTTCCGCGAAGTCGCACCACTGGTGGCGCGAAAGCTGGAACCACCGAGCCCGGGTAACGCCCAACCGGTCGAAGCCATCGCTGCCAACAATGTGGTGGACGGACTGGCGTTGCTGAGGCGCTTGCAGAAGGCGAAGAGCACCACACCACCGCAATGGACCAAAGACACAATTCCTTTTGGGCAACAGGTCGGTCAAGAGAAGACTAAGCTTCCCCCAGCCGATCCTAACAACCCGGACTTTAAGGCCCTTCAAGCTGAGCTTGCAGTCTTAGAGGAAGCGGTGGACGCCGTCAGCGATGCGTTAGTGGCTGAAAGCGTTTATCAAGTTGTGCGCGGAAATCCGTTGCGCGCCGCCAGCACGGTGGATTCCATCGCAGGCGGCGAAACGCCGCCGCCCGAACTCGAAGTCGTGCGCACGCCGCGCACAGGTGTCGCGCTGACGCATCGGTTGATTACGTTGTTTAGCGGTGAGCCGGCGCTTTCGCCTGAATGGGCGCGTCCTGAGAACCCGGTTCGCGCTGACGCCGAACCCCACCTTAACGCCTGGGCGGCGAAGCTACTTGGCAATCCGAGCAAGCTGCGTTGCGTGGTTGAGCGGCTGGAACCCGAGACCGGAATAGTTCTGGAGTCGAAAGAACTGGTGCTGGACCAACTGCGCCTCGCGCCACTCGATTTCATCTACGCTGTCGAAGGCGGACAAGGTGGTCAGCAAGCCGAGATTGAACAACGAATCCTGTACACCATTGTGCGCAAGCCGGAAGGCTTGGCGCCCGGTTCTCTGCTGCGCGTGAATCCCAACCGCAAGCCGGAATGGAAGAGGGACGAACTTGGTTACGGAGAGTTCAGCGAGTTGCTGCGGACGGCGCGAAAACTGTTTAGCGGCGTGCGCTGGATTGACGACGAGGATTTGAATCCTCCGGATCGCACCACGACCTTAAGCGCAGATGTTTCGGAGTTGGAAAAACGCGCGTCGGGCGCCGAGCAGTCGTTGCGACGCACTCTCAACGATTTTCAACCGCCACTCGGCGCGCCCGACACGACTGACCTGGAGGTGTTGCGAAATTTAGTTCTGCGTTCCGCCGGTTTCGGTGTGGCTGGTGCTGTTCCACTTTCCGCCGTAGGCGCTTCGCCCTCCGATCGTCAGACGCTTCTCACGCAGGCGGGATCGATCCAAAAGGAGCTGTCGCAACGTGTCGAGCAATTGAATGCGCTCGGCACCAGCTCCGGCACCGCGACAGTCGAAGACAAGCGCGATAACGCAATGGCACGGTTGCGCATCGTCTTCGGCAAGTCGTTCATTGTCCTACCGCGTTTCAAACCAGCGAACGCTGCGGAGCTTAAGAAGGCGCTGGCTAACAGCACGAACCTACAGGATGGCGATCCGTTTTCAGCCAGCACTTGGTTCCAGCGGATGGCGCGCGTGCGCGATGGTGCTGGTCGGCTCAATGCTGCGCTTAATTATTCCGAAGCACTCAACACAGGCGAGAAGCTGAAACTAACCATCGCCCAGCTTCCATTCGACGCCGAGGACCGCTGGGTCGGATTACCGTTAAAAGACGGAAAGAGTCTGCCCGGTGGAAAGCTCTCCATCGCCATTCAGTCTGCGGCGCCGGTTGACGTCCGCCAGCCACTTGCCGGCCTGCTGATCGACGAATGGGTAGAAGTTGTGCCGAGTCCGAAGGAAACCACCGGCATCGCGTTGCAGTACGATCAACCCAACGCCCCACCGCCGCAAACAATTCTGCTCGCCGTGCCGCCGGAGGTCGACTTGCCTTGGACGGTTTGGTCGTTGCAACAAGTGCTGTTGGAAACGCTCGATCTAGCCAGAATTCGCGCCGTCGATTCCGATGCACTGGACGATGTCGGGCATTACCTGCCCGCGTTGTACTTCGCAGTTAACACTGCTGGCGATACTGTTTCGACGGACTTCACCAAGATCAAGTAGAGGGAATCATGCCATCAATCACCAGTTGGATGAGACTGGAGCCGCGGAGCCGCAACGCCGAAATGAACACCAGCTTGCAGGCCAGAGTTTACGATCCACTCTGGCTGCTGACGCGGCAATGGCAGTTCGGTGAGTTTCAGGGCGAAGACAACGGTTCGCCAGTGATCGCGCGTTGGCGCGGGGAGTCTGCGCGGCTTACTCGCTATCATTCGGGTGCCATTGCACCCGACACCAGAGTCGACGCTCCCAGTTATGACGCCAGCATGCCACTCGAGACTGTGGTTGAGCGTGAAAGAACTCTACCCACAAATCAGATAGTGAAGCTGGAAAAACTCAGGCTCGCCGGCGACGCCGGACAGCAATTCCTGCGAATGCTTGAACAAATGAGAGATCAGGGAATGCTGTCGCGCGACTACCGCGAGGCCTTCATTCGCCAGTATCCGTTTTCTGAATTGACGACAGAGCAACGTGCCACACTCGATGGTGACAGTCTCAGCTACTTTGATTTGATGGCCTCGCGAGTTCCCGATGGTCGGCGGCTCTATGCCGAGTTCAATGCGACAGGTGCCGGTGGGCTTGTCATCAAGCCCGCCCTCCAAATTGCTCAGGCCGATGTAGCAGAGGTTAAGGAGGCCGCACGGCTCTGGATGCAATGGCTCGAGACGCTTTTCAGCGAGCCCGGAACAGGGAACCCGTCGTGGTTGCCCGAACGCATGGAGTATTCATTTTCGGTTGGAACGAGGTTCAGCGATGGCGAGCGCGTGTTGACCGCACAGGAGTACTCTGATGGGCATCTGGATTGGTATGCATTCGATGCGAATGCTGAAGTAACGCTTGGAGGGGCAACAGACAATGCCTCAACAGAAATCATGCGCACGGCCATACCGGCTCCGGTAAGTTTTCGCGGGATGCCGGCAGCACGGTTCTGGGAATTTGAAGACGCGCAGGTGGACTTCGGTTCAGTGGATGCCGGGCCAACCGATCTGCTGCGTATGCTGTTGGTCGAGTTTGCCCTCGCCTATAGCAACGACTGGTTTGTTATTCCCCTTGAATTGGACATTGGATCTATCTATCAGACCCGATCGTTAGTTATCACGGACACGTTCGGTGTCCGCACTTTGATCAAACCCACCAGCGAACTGGCCGCACCGTTCTCGACATGGCGAATGTTCCAGCATTCGTATTTGCGCGGTAGCGGACTCAAACCAGCGTCGAATCTTTTCTTCCTGCCACCCTCGCTGCTCAAGTGTTTGGAGAGCCGACCCATTGAAGAGGTGCTGTTTCTGCGAGACGAGATGGCGAATCTGGCCTGGGCGATTGAGCGTGTTGTTGAAAGTCCCGCCGAGCGACCGCTCAACAGATTTGAAGCTGACCTGGAACAGAAACGGCGCAGCGAACAGGAATCTCCTTCACAGCCGGCGACGATTTCGGAGGCACTGCGTTACCGGCTGTCTACGGAAACGCCCGATTACTGGGTGCCTTTGCTGCCGGTGCGAACGAAGGATGGGCTTCGACTGAAGCGTGGCGCTGTTCTCAAGACAGATGGCCGGTCGGAACCTGTTCACGCAGTGGGACGCATCTTGGAATCCGGTAATGAGCTTTCACTCTTTGAAGAGGAGGTGCCGCGCGAAGGCGTCCGCGTTACGCGCAGTTATCAATTCACTCGTTGGATTGACGGCTCATCTCACTTCTGGGTAGGGCGTCGCAAAGGCGTTGGGCGCGGCGAAGGTTCGAGCGGGCTGCAGTTCGACTCGCTGGCGGGAAAAGACTAAGGAAATCAGATCAATTCCGCTAGGCGGGAATTGGCCTCGCATAGACTCTCGCCTATTCAATGTAACGGAGCACCGGACAGCCCAGTGGGCAGTACAGCAACTGGTTGAAGCTTTTCCGGAAGCGATGAGTGCGCGTTATCTGTGTCTCAAGCTGTTTGAGGCATCAAGCTATGGCAGCGTATGATTGAGGATCAATAAGACTGCCGTGGTAAATTGGACTGGGAGTTTTATTGTCCTGCTGCCCGAATCGAGTTTTTGGTAACCACAGTCAACCGAAGAGTTTGAGCAGGCGCTGCCATTGCCTTACGAACGGCTGGCTCGGTACTATATGGCGATTCTCGTCGGCGTGGAAGTGGCAGGAGGTAGCTATGGCATTCAAGATTCGCCGCGTTGATTACTTTTACGCCACGGTCAAAGATCAACCCGGAGAGGCTTACAAGCTGCTTTCGCTCTTAGCCAACGTGGGTATCAATCTGTTGGCTATTACTGCCGTTCCTTTCGGACCGATGAACACCCAGTTGACGATCTTTCCTGAGGATACCGGAAAACTTCGCAGTGAGGCGCAGAAGTCCGGCCTTAAGTTGGATGGACCGCAGCCGGCCTTGTTGGTTCAAGGTGACGACAAGCTAGGCGCCTTGGCTGAGGTGCATATGAAGCTGTATGAAGCTAACGTTAATGTCTATGCATCGAGCGGAGTCGGTGATGGCAAGGGCAGTTACGGCTACATTATCTACGTGCGGCCAGATGATTACGAGAGGGCGGCAGCGGCTCTCAAGGTGTGATGGGTTATCAGATGCTTGTCACCGCATGATGCCCAATACCAGTAGCCTTCGTCGGTCGTTAATTTGACAATACCGCCCGGCGAACTCTATGTAGGAAGAAAGGGCGTCAGTTTTTTTACAATCACTTGCTGGCAGACGCCGCAAAATGGGTCGTTGAGATTACGCATGCGGCAGGTGAATTCCGGCCGGTAAACGCCGCAGTGATAATAATCCGCGCCTTCAAAGAGCCCGATTGTTCCCGCCGGCACCGGCGTAGGTTGAGGATCACAGCCGGCGCAGTTTGCATTCTCAGTTGTCGGCACGGCAGTGGATGCCTGGATCAAACTGCGCCACTTGGTCGTTGCGCGGTTCTTGTTTGTAGTGACATTGGGCTGACTCGGTTCACTTCCGGAGTGCTCATTGTGTCCGCTGTCGCTGCCGCAACCTGCGTAATACTCATATTCATCGGCCAGCCCGAAGGCGGTATGACCCATCTCATGTAGCGCGATCTCCACCGCTCCGCTAGCCTTCGAAAATGTGGCGACCGCTCCGCCCGAGCCGCCGGAAACCGGACTGTTAACTGCGAGCAACGCCATATGCCATTGCGGCACGTGCTTGCCTACCACTTTTAGTACCCGGCCGCTATTTCCCACGAGCAAACGCCGGATGCCATTTGTACAAAACGACGCATCAAAGTAAGTGTGCGGCTTCGCTCCTGTGCCGCCACACTTCGTCGGATCTTTCGCGCCGCTTTCCGACGACGTCACATCTACACGATAAATGTTGATTGCTTGCCGGAGCCGGTCAAATGGCGCCGTCGCCAGTAAGGTGTTGGCAAACTGCTGCGCGTCCAGGGCGAACTGGGCCATCTCGCTGCGGTGATAGCCTTCAGATGCGATCACCACATTCCAACGCTGTGGGGCTGGACCAGCGTCAACGATCTTCGTCGATCCCAGGACTTCACCGTCTGAGGTGCCCATGGCATGCTCTTTCTAGTCGGGTGAGATGAGGTGCATTATTTCTTAAGTTTGAAACGCAAAATCTCAGTGGCGGGTTTGCTGGCCAGTGCACGTATTCCGCGTGCGAGCCCCCTTACTTCCGGCGCACTCCTGGACAGTGTCACAGCGTCACCTTTGTCTGTATCCGGAACAACAACGACGAACACTCCTTTTCGTTTTGGTGCCGGGGCGCGCGAAATGTTCTGCTCAGGATCGTCGGAAAAAACCTCAGCATCGTTGCTGGTCGGATTGTGCATGACGCGACGATACAAGGTCTTGTCCTGTTCGTTCTTCAGTTCGGCCCAGAACCCCTTTTGCGCTCCAAAGCCCTTCACTGGATCTGAAGGTGGAACTATCATCTCGATGGGTTGTTGTGAGACCAGTTTCACATCGTCGCCATCGTAGGAAAACGTTAGCCGCATCGCCTTCGTAGATTTTGCTGAAACCTCGCCGGATTTTGACTTTGCGGGAGATTTGCCGGGTCTTGACGTTGCCGGCGGCTTGCCGAATCTGGACTTTATCGCAAGCTTGCCGGCCTTAGACCTGGAGGGAACCTTCTTAGTTTTCACCATCGCTTTTCCTTAACAAGAGCGGTATCAGTTATGGAGCGCTGATGTAATTGCCGGACTGCAAGGCTGTGGCGCCAAAGGGCAAAACAACTGACGTGCGCCAGGCTTTTATAGCAGTTCGAATACCGAAGTCAATGTCTGCAGGAAAGTTGAAAGTGATTGCTATTGGGCGGCACTTCTGCGGCTGTTGCAATGCGGCCATCATCACTATGCGGAGCGCTTCATCGGCTCCCTGAGACGGGAGATCTGGACCATTCCTATCAAGAAGTTAGCTCTGTAGCTGTAATAGAGCATTACCTCATTGCGGTAGGCGGCTACTTTGGAGAAGGCCTTGACCGGACTCTTTATTCCTAATCAACTCCATCCTCCGCTACAATTATTGCCAAACATAGAAGTTCCGCGGTGTTATGTTTCTGTGCTGGTAATAAAACCGGTTGGGTTTCGTGTGGGCCGGCACCGACTTGATATTCAACGAGTTTCGGGCCGGAGCACTCTGCTGATGGTTGCCTTGCGGCATGAGTAAGATAAGGATAGGAGGATCATGAAAAAGCCATTGATGATGTCAGCCTGCAATCTGGTCTTCTGGGTTCTCATCGACTTCGCGTCACTAGCGTCCGCTCAAACCGTTGGTCAGTTGATTCCGCACAAGGTGAAACTGGAGTCCGTCGACTACCTCGGCAAGCGGGCGGTAAAGATCACGGAAGATGGCCAAGTGGCCAATGGTGAAGCATACGCGATCGTGAAAGACGCCGTCTTTCACAATGGCGCAATCGAGGTGGAACTGGCGGGGCGTCCCGCCGCCGGCGCCGCCGGCAGCGCGCGCGGCTTTATTGGAATCGCCTTCCGTCTTCAGAACGGCCAGTTCGAGTACATCTACCTGCGTCCGACCAACGGCCGCGCCGATGACCAGGTCCGCCGCAATCATTCCACGCAGTATAGCGCGTACCCAAATTTTAGCTTCGCGGACGCCCGCCAGCAGGCACCGGAAAAGTATGAGAGTTACGTGGACCTCGAGCCGGGCGTCTGGACCCGCTACCGCATCACGGTCGAAGGGACGAAGGCCCGCCTGTATGTCCACGGCACCAGCCAGCCCTGTCTGATTGTGAATGATCTCAAACTCGGTGATTCCTCGGGCGGCGTGGCCCTCTGGATCGGACCAGGCACCGAAGGTTATTTCACCGGTCTAGAGATCAAGGCCGCTAAGTAGTTGCATAGACGCGACTGGATAAGGCTCGTAAATGTGCGGGCCGGGTTCGCGCACTGCAAGACGAGAACGAACTGCTTTACGGCACGTTGAGTAACCTGCCAAAAGTATCCATTGGTGCGCCACGCTAAATGGCTAATTGGGGGACTTGATACTGAACCTTTTCAATGTCCGGCTCGATTCTCTTCTACATGTTCATTCTCATTCGCAACCAGTTTCGGTGACGAGGCTCCCTCGTTTTAAAGTATGCTGATCAACGCGCAAGCGGATACTCCCGAGCAGACCTTTGGGTTGCATTAATTACGACAGGGACTGCAACCGTTGATCTATCCGGCGAGTATAATTAGGCGCGAAAGGATTTCTATGATTGATCCGGTAAGTAGCTATGTGATTGTCGTGCTGATCGTAGCGTTGGTTGTACTACCGATCATGTGATTAACTAACTAATTGTCATGCCAGACTTCAATTCGATCTAACTGGTAGTTTAATGAACCGATCGAAAACCAGGGCTTGTCTGCCCAACAGTGGGCATAAGCCAGCCCTTTCGAGTAAGATGCCAAGGTGTTTGGCAGCCGAGTTGTTAGTAAACAGGATTGAGTGCGCCTCGATAATTCAACGTCGTAAGGATTAACGCCAGCTTGGCTCAGAGCAGTCGCTTCACACGCGAGGCGTCAGTAGTTCGAATCTACTAGCGGACACCATCTCTAATCCAGTCCCTGGCTGGACTCTGTCCCAGCATTCGTTCGGAAGTTTCCCAAAACAGAGTCAATGATTGCCGAATCGATCGCGCACTATCGGATAATCAAAAAGCTAGGCGCAGGCGGGATGGGTGAAGTCTATCTTGCGCTGGATACTAAGCTCGATCGCAAGGTCGCAATCAAAGTCCTGCAACCGGACTCGCTTGCCGACGAAAACCTCAAGAGACGACTACTCAGAGAAGCTCAAGCCGCCGCCAAGCTGGATCATCCCAACATCTGTGCCGTCTACGACGTAAACGAAGCTGGCTCGCTCACTTTCATCGTGATGCAATACGTCGACGGTGAAACGCTCGCCGAACAGATGGAGCGCCAGCCGCTTGAACTCAGCACTGCGTTGGCTATCGCCGAGCAGGCTGCGGAAGCATTGGCTCAAGCTCACACGCACGGTGTCGTTCACCGCGACCTCAAACCGCAGAACATGATGATAACACTGCGTGGGCAGCTGAAAATCCTGGATTTCGGCCTGGCCAAGCAAATGCGCTCGAGCGATTCAGTGGACTTTGAGGCGCCGACAGCCACCATCTTGAGTACGCCCGGCCATGTTGTCGGGACGATGCCTTACATGTCGCCGGAGCAGCTTCGGGGCGAACCGTTAGATGCGAGCAGCGATATCTTCAGCCTCGGCGTGACCTTCTATGAAATGCTGGCCGGAAAGCACCCTTTCCAGGATAAGAGCGCTGCCGTCACTATGTCCCGGATAATGCTGGGCGACCCAATACCGACCGAGCAATTTCACGCTCAAGTTTCGCCTGAGTTACAAGCTCTTTTGAGCAAGATGCTTTGCAAAGACAAGGCGGCGCGGTATCAAAGCGCCCAGGACTTGCTAACAGACTTAAGACAACTGCCCACCAAACTTTCGGCGAACGACGCGCAGGCGGACGCTAGAGCTACCAAACAGTTTTCAGCGATAACGTCGAAGGAGACCCTGGCCAACCGCATTCTTAGCAAAGCCCAGCGTAATAAATGGGCGGTCCTGGCGTCGGCACTTGCACTTATTCTGTTAGTGGTTGGAATTAGCCGATTGTTATCAACTGAGCACTTGGACTCTTTAGCGATCTTGCCGTTCAGCTATGTTTCCAGCGACCCGCAAATCATGGCTAACCCCGACCGCGAGTATCTAAGCGACGGCTTGACTGAGAGCATCATTAACAACCTATCTCAATTGGCCAACTTGAAGGTGATCGCGCGTAGTTCGGTCTTTCACTACAAAGGTGAGGACCTCGACGTTCAGGCGATAGGGCATAAACTCAACGTGCGCGCAGTGCTGGTTGGGCAGATCAAACAACAGGGCGATGAATTAACTATCAATGTTGAGCTGATGGACGTACAGGAGAACCGCTCAATTTGGGGCGACACGTATCACCGAAAAACCGCCGACATACAGACTGTCCAAAAAGAAATCGCCAGAAACGTCTCCGAAAAACTGCGTCTGAAATTGACCGGAGCGGATCAGACCCAACTGGCCAGGACCTACACCGAAAGCGGCGAGGCGTACGAGGCCTATTTGAAGGGACGCTATCATTGGAACAAGCGCACCGATGAAGGCTTCAAACAGGCTACTAATTTTTTTCAGGAAGCGATTGTTAAAGATCCAAACTATGCGTTGGCGTATACCGGACTAGCGGATTGCTACACTCTACGAAGCGATTACGGCTTCCTCGCGCCCAAAGAAGGCTACGCTTTGGCTAAGGGTGCCGTAACGCTGGCACTCAAGTATGACGAGAGCCTTGCGGAAGCGCACACTTCACTGGCCTCCATCAAGGCCGTTACGGATTGGGATTGGCAGGGGGCGGAGAATGAGTATCGCAAGGCACTCGAGTTGAATCCAAAATATCCCACTGCCCACCATTGGTATGCAGCACAGTTGTTATTACAAGGCAGGCTGGAGCAGGCGCTTCAGGAAATCAAAACAGCGCAACAACTGGATCCTCTTTCGCTTGGCATCAATAAAGATTTCGCTGTGATACTCCTTTATGCGCGCGATTACGATAAAGCGCTGGAACAATGCCGCAAGACTCTGGAGATCGAGCCGCACTTTGGTGCAATGTTTACTTACATTGCCCAAATCTATGAATTACAACAGAAATACGCCGAGGCAACCGCCGAACTCGAAAAAGCTCATGCATCAGCCCCTGAAGATGTTGAGATCACTTACGCACTCGGCCAGGCGTACGCGCTTATGGGGAGGAGAGATGAAGCGCTGAAGATCTCAAATGAGTTGAATCAACCGGGGAAGCAAGATGTGTATCTGCCAAAAGAAGCAGCTTACCTGTATGCGCTGCTTGGCGAAAAAGAGCAGGCGGTTGCGATCTTACAAAAGGCTGCCGAGAACCATTACATGTCCGTCGCGGAACTCAAGATGGACCCTCGCCTCACTGAGCTGCGCAAAGATGCACGCATAGGTGAAATCTTGCAGAAGATTGGACTGTCACAGTGAAGATTAATGCAAACTCGCGATGACACCGGCGGAGGGTGTCCGATATGCTTTAGCTTGTCGTTACCTTGCATAGGACTGTCCTCCAGAGACAACGACAAGCTGAAGCATTATCGGACTTAGAACAAAATTGAAGACCGCGAAAAATGAACCAGGGACTGGTTACCTTCGCGGTCTTGAATAGGGGAAGTTGCTTGAATTAAGGCTTCGCTATTACTTTTTCGCAGCCTTCTTCTTAGCGGTCTTTTTTGGAGCGGTTTTCTTTTTGGGCTTTTTCGTAGGCTCACCGCCTTTTAATGACGCCATTTTTAGTTTTTCCTTTCTGAGCGATGGGGGACTTGGTCCAAGGATCTGAAAACACCAGCCTCCGACCATTCTTGAATTGTGGGTACTCTATATAAGTTTTCTTTCGAGGTGTCAATAACTTTAACATTTTGGTAGTGGCGTGATTCGTAACGAAACTTTACCAATGACCAAAGCGCCCGAGCCGAACGCCAGTAGAGACACATCGATCAAACGCGGGTTGGATTTTATCTATCGTATCGCAACTAAACCGGAAGGCTTCGAAAGCTATGGCGGCTTGTTGATCTGCTGCTTCGCTCTCATGGGCGCTACTTCGCGTGATGCGAGCCTCCGGCAACTGGCAAGGTCACGGGCGCAAAAACTCGCCCAACGCTGGAGCCGTCTCCATCCAGTTGTTCCAGCCGATGCGTCCGCGGATCTGATCCTCGATTTTATCTTAGTCCGCTACGCGTTAGGCCGCCTTGGCGTACGGGATGTTGTACTCAACGCACAAATCCGCGCTGCCGCCAAACGGTGTTCAGTTCAGGACTTGCTGGGCTTCAACCCTGTCAGCGAGCCGCCTGCGAATGACCTGCCTTACCCGTGCGACTGTGGCTTGAAGAATCAGCGCGGGCGAACGTTCTGCAAGCAATGTAAAAGGCGTTTAGAAAATCAGAGCCGTTATAGAGTTTGGATGGAAGCATTGGCCAACACCTACGTAAGCGGGAGGTGCGGCCTGCTCTTCGGAGCTCGCTATCTGGATGTTCTTAAGTGGCTACCAACGATGCGACCTTACCCGGTTAGCGCTGACGACAACGTTGAATTGTTGCGCGACGCCATCTATGCGGTCACACACATTGTCTATACCCTGAACGACTACGGCACTTATCGGCTATTGCCGCGTTGGCTGCCGCGGGAGTTCGCATTTTTGAAGGCGAATGTGGCCAGCGCCTGTGAGCGAAAAGACCCGGAGGTGTTGGGCGAGTTGCTTGACTCGCTGAAAGCCTTCGGCTTGCGCGCCAGTCACCCGCTGATAAGGCGCGCCACTGGGTGCTTGCTGGCGCAGCAAAACGAGGATGGAAGTTGGGGTGACGCGCACGAGGAAAATATTCGCACGCGGTGCCACGCGACCTGGACAGCGATCGATGGCTTACGTACTTACGCCTGGCGCGGTGAGCGATTGAGCCACCCCGCAGTCAAATCGATATTGAAGCGATGAGCCGACTGAATCATTTTCATAGCGCGCAGTTGACACAGTTTATGATGTTGTCTTCTTTGAAATGGCCCCAGTAAAGTTGCGCGATCTGTTTGGCCAAAGCGCAAGCATAGAACTCTTTATGCGCGGCGGGCACGGTATTGTTGGTTAGGACAACTATTCCCATGCTCTCCCAGGTTTCCGGATCTACGTGTTCCCCCTTCGCAGGCAACATCCACTTTTGCGCTCGGGCAATATAATTCTGCCAGCCCAACCACACGCCGCGATGGTATTCAGCCCGGCTGGCGAAGGTTCTCGTCACTGACCTGCCGTTTTCCTTAACGTTGTCCTTGTACTTGTTCCGAAGCAAGTTCCAGCCTGCACCATATTCGGCTTGCTTTTGATGCAGCAATTTCGCAGGCTCCCACAAAACGCTCCTGGCGTCTACCCCTTCTTCCCCACGTGTTGCGTGAGATTTGAAAATTGTCCTGCGATCCAGCCGTGTCAAATGCCTGTCCCACTTAGCCATGTCCACGATCGTCGAATGGATGTTGCCATCGCCATAAACGAAATTCATCGGGCTGTAGCCAACTGAAACAAAGCCTTTGTCTTTCACGGCGTTGTAGCACTTCGCGTGATGCAACACCTGAGGAGCCTTCTTGCGGAACCTAGACCTCTCATCAAGAAGGTACGTGCTATCCATGCCCAAAACGGCAAAAACATTTTCCCTTAGAAAGTCGGAGAGCCGTTGTTTGGTGGCTCGGCGCACGATTTCCGCAAGCAGGACATAACCCGTATTTGAGTATTCGAAGTCTACATCAGGCTCTCGAGGAAGTAGTCTTTGCAAAGCCACCAACCGGAGAACCTCTCTATTTGTCACCTCTTTGGCTTTCTTTCTGCGGGACATCTCCGGATACCAATCATCGCGTCGCCTCATGACTCCATCGTACCAATCTTCGGGCGAGCGTCTCGCTGCCACGTGGAGATCAATATAGTCAGGTAAGGCAGCGGTGTGGTGGATCAAGTGTTTGATTGTGATTTTGTCGGCATAGCGTGGAAAGCCGCGAAAGAATTTTGAAATTGGGGTATCTAACTCCGCGGCCGAAAAACTTTCGAGCGCCGCGAAGGCAGTAAACTGCTTGGAGACCGAGCCAAGGTCGAAAATCGTTTCGGTAGTTATCTGCCCCCCCGTTTCAAGATTCGCGGAGCCATAGCCCTTGAGATGGATGATCTCGTTGCCTTTTCTGACCATGACGGCGGCGCCGGGTACTCTGCCGGTAGCTCTCCTACTCTTTGGCAAACACAACCGTAACCGCCGCAAATAGGTTTGCATCAGTGCGTCAATACGTTCATCTATCTTTTCTTGATAAACTTCGCTTGAATTCATGGTCGACTTTCAAGTGTTGGAAAAAAAGACGAGGCTTGGAACTTCGGACGCATACTAATCCAAGTAAAGGACAACTAAAACAAGAATCCTCACAAACCCACTGAAGCCACAATTAGCGGGCCACCAATATCTTCAACGAGTTTTTGGGCGACCCTTCAAATCTTGGTGTCGCTCGTTTTCTGTTCACATCTGATGATGATACGTGGTTCTCTTCGAATCAAATCACTGCGGCTGACCTACGTGACGCGCGAGATCCGCGAACTGCGGATCGGAGCGCAGGCTGTCGAATCTTGGATCCACCTTGAGGCGCGCCAACAAGCCGTCGCGCTCCTTAGCTGCCCTCTCCAGCCAGGCGAAGGCCCGATCTTTATCGCCTAGAGCAGCGTATATTACTGCGATCGAAGCGGGCGAGACGAAACGCTGCTTTGATAGTTCCTGCAACTCAGCAAGAGTTTTTTGCGCTTCCGCTCGTTTCCCGGCCAATGCGTACGCATGTGCCAGCGCCGCGATTCCCAGCGGTTTCCCTGCGGACAGATTGACGACTTGCCTGAACTCGGCGATGGCTTCGTCATACTTTCCTTTTTGTTCGTAAACGAGCCCGAGCCGGTGATGCGTGAGAATAAAGTTCGGATCCATTTCCAAGGTCTTGCGTAATTGCTCGATGCTCTGATCGTATTGGCGCGCATTAAGGAGAACCCACCCCAGAGTCATGTTAATAGGAAGCGAGAGCGGGTCGAGCTCTTGCGCCCGTCTGGTCTGTGCCAAAGCTTCGTCGAACCGCCCAGCGGACATTAGAAAGACGGCATACCATTGGTGAGCGGTCGGATAGTTGGGATTGAGTTCAATGGCCCGTTTATATTCGCGCTCGGCAGCCGCCCAGTCACGGTCGTAATAATATTTGATATGGGCCAGCGAAACATGAGGTTCGGCGAGGGTGTCGTCGATTTCCAGAGCCTTGAGCGCGGCGGCCTTCGCTTTTGACATCGCCTCATTCGGTGGCATCCCTCCCGACGCATCCGGGGTCCCCAGAAGAACGTAAGCGTCAGCCAGGCCGCTGTAAGCGAGCGCGAAGCTAGGATCTCTTTCTATCGCCTGCTGAAAATACTCGAGGGACTTCTGCATCCCCTCCGCAGTTCGCTTGTTCCAATAAAACCGTCCCTTTAAATAAAGCTGATACGCCTCGTTGTTTTCGGTGTAGTGCTGGGTAAGCCCTTTCTCTTCGGCCGAAACTTTGAGCTTTAGTTTCTCGACAATCTCTCGCGCGATCTCGCGCTGGGTCGCCAGCAAGTCTGACATCTTGCGGTCGTACTGCTCACCCCAGAGCAGCTTGTTGTAGCGGACGTCCACCAGTTCGGCGCTGATCGTAAGATTGTCGCCGCGTTGTATGATCCTTCCCAGGAGCACCGCACTTACGCCTAGTTCATTGCCTGCTTTTACGGCGTCAGCCTGTTTGCCCTTATAGCGGAACGCCACACTGGTCGGGGTTACTCTCAGGTTAGGCAACTGCGACAGCCGGTAAATGAGCGATTCAGCCAAGCCGTCGGAAAGATACTCCGTTTCCGCGTCGACGCTGCGATTCTCGAATGGCAACACGGCAATCGAGTCAATAGAAACATCTACATTCCGAGCGTGCAGATAAGCGGTAAGAGCTACGGCGGCAAGGGCCAATACCACGGCAGCAACCAGAGCCGCCAGTTTGTGCTGCTTGATTCCGGAGACGATGTACTCAGCGCTGGAAGCTGTATGCGTGGCGCCGGCTGTCGCAGTCGTTGCCGCCACAGCGGAGGAAGTGGCGAGCGTGCTCTGGCCGCTGCCGGTTGACCTTTTTGACGGGGCGCCGCGAAACTCCGATGGAACAGTGCGATCAATTTCAGCATCAACCTCGAGCTTGCGTTTCAAGTTGCGCAGATCGATAAGGAGATCTTTGGCGGACTGATACCGTTCCTCGCGGTTTTTTGTTAGAGCCTTGTTCACGATCCGCTCCAGCTCGGCGGGCACTTCACATGCATAGCGCGTCAGTGGCGCAGGCTCTTTCAGGAGAATTAGAGAAATAGTTTCGGTCGGAGTCTCGCCGAAGAACGGCATGTGCCCGGTGACCATTTCGTAGAGGACTGCCCCAAGGCTCCACAAGTCGGTCCGCTCATCTAGCTTAGTGCCCTTCGCTTGTTCCGGCGACATGTAAACGGCGGTGCCCATCACCGTGCCGGCGTCGGTGTTGACCATTGCCTTAGTCGAAGCCTCGGGGTCGGTAACGGAACCCCGTGGTTCGCATAGCTTGGCGAGGCCAAAATCGAGAACCTTAATGTAGCCGTCGCGCCTGACCATTATGTTCTCAGGCTTGACGTCGCGGTGGATGATGCCCGCGGCATGCGCGGCGGCAAGAGCGCTGGCTGCCTGGATCGCGATCTCCAGAATCTCTACCAGCTTCATCCCCGCGGTGATGCGCTGGCGCAGAGTATCTCCGTCGATAAACTCAGTCGCGATAAAACTCGAGGCGCCAATTGTGCCGATTTCGTGGATGGTGATTATGTTGGGATGATTCAGCGCCGAAGCCGCCTTTGCTTCCTGAACAAAGCGCCGCATCCGCGTCTGATCAGGAGCGACGTCGTCAGGCAAAATCTTCAGCGCCACTGCGCGATCGAGTTTTGTGTCCTGCGCCAGATACACCTCGCCCATGCCGCCCGCGCCGATCTTGGAGACGATGCGGTAGTGCGACAGTGTGGAGTTGGCTGCGAGTTCTTTAGGCATCCACTCTCATTCCAATTCGGGCAAACCTATGCGGCGGGCCAAATCCTTGAATCGCGGTTCATCGCGCAGGGGAGTCAAGAGGCGGCAAATATAAAAAACCGGGCATCGTTGCATTACGAGATTGAAAGTCCTTTCCAACCACGCGAAAGCCTTTCCAGCTTCGTATCTTCAGCAAGATAAACCTCGCCCATTCCGCCTGTGCCGATTTTGGCGAGGATGCGGTAGTGTGAAAGAGTCGTTGGGGGAAGCAATTCTTCCATTCAGTTTTCAGTTCACTGTCAATCGAAAGTCTGCCTTAGTTCGCGCGGCTGTCTGGGCAGCCTCGACGACTGAGTTCGGCAGGAAGGAACTTCACTTCTGCAGTACAGCGAAAGGTACTTGTCCGAATAGAGAAACTGATGGTACAGGCTGCGTATTCTAGCTGCATTGAGATGAGCGCGCTAGAGCGGACAGGTGAATCCGTGAGCCGGCAAAATCTTCAACGCTAATTTGCGACCGAGTATCGTGTCCTGCGCGAGATACGCTTCGCCCATCCGGCCGGCGCCTGGCTGTGCGCAGATTTCATAGCGGCCAAGTTTTGTTCCGGTTTCAAATGTAATCGTGGCCTGTCCCGCGATTTCACTGCGGTAGCCCGACACGCCGCAGGAGATCGGCAAAGCGTGGATCCGAGCGCAGGCCATCCAATTGCGGGTCAGTGGTGAGCCAGGTCAGGTAGCCCGGATCGAGTTGCTGTGCCCGTTTTGCTTCGGCGATGGCTTCCTCGACCCGGCCGTGCTCGGCTAAAAACCATGAATAGAATTGGTGCGATCTGGGATCGTTCGGATCAAGTTCGAGCGCGCGTTTGTACTCCGGTTCCGCTGTCGCCCAATCCCAATCGTGCCAATCGGAGACCACCGCCAATGAAGCGTGGGCGGCGGGAAGCGTCTCGTCTACAGCCAGAGCTTTTTTAGCTGCCTCTCTGGCTTTCGGCATTGCATCACGAGGAGCCAGGTACCACTCATTTGCAACGATGTAGTAGTAAGCCAATCCGTTATAGGCCAGAGCGTAATTCGGATCGAGAGTGATCGCCTGATTGAAGTATTCGATCCCCTTTTGTGATCCATCCTTCGTGTAACGGGCAGCAAAATAATTTCCCTTGAGATAGAGCTGGTACGCCTCAGGGTTCGTGGTTGAGCCCTTGATCAGCTTCTGTCGATCTTCACCCGAGATGTCGGTTCGAAATTTTTGAGAAATCTCATTATTTCACGTCCCACGGGGTTCTCCGTGTCTCCAATCAGGTGTTAGTAACCTCGGCTGCGCGGCCCGGTTATGGTCCGGTAATAGCGAAGGTTGGGCTTTTGAAGGATTCGTCAATATACTCCCGACTCAGTTTCAGATACCCATTGGACCGAACCCAAATTAGTCATTTGACATCTACATTAATGTGAAGTATCTTGATATCAAGGTACATAAAGAAAGATGAGCAAGCACAAATCGGAATCGTTGACGGGCGGAAGTGGCGTTCACGTTTTCCTGGTGTTGTGGAAGGCGGCGCGTGCGGTGCAGGCCTACGCCGAAAAGAGCGTCCTGGAGTTGGAGATGTGCGGCAGCGACTTCGCCGTGCTCGAAGCCCTGCTGCACAAAGGGCCGCTGCCCGTTAACGAGATCGGGAAAAAGGTTTTGCTAACGAGCGGCTCGATCACAGTCGCGGTTGACCGCTTAGAGGCGAAGGAGTTGGTGGAGCGGCGCGCGCATGGCACCGACCGGCGGGCGAGGATAGTTCACTTGACGAAGGAAGGCAGGAAGCTGATCACCCGCGCCTACGCCGATCATGCCGACGAAATGGAACGGCTCGCGTCCGCCTCCCTGACCAGGGCGGAGCGCAAGGCGCTCATCCGACTGTTGAAGAAGATTGGCTTTGAGGCGGCAGGTGCGTTAGAGCAAGGTGAAGGGGAGAGTACAGCGTGAGTCGTTTACGTTGTTAACTGGGCGTGCCAAAGCGGTAAAGAGAGGAGATGTTATGTCGATGGTGAGTGAAGTTTTGAGAAATGATTAGTTCCTACCGATTGTAGTTTCAACAGAGGTTTCAGCGATGGCTAAATGGATTTTTGAACCTGGACACACCGCGGCCGAGTTTCGTGCCCGGCACATGATGGTGACCTACGTCCGCGGACATTTCAAAAACATTCACGGCACACTGGAGTTTGATCCAGAAAGCCCGAACAATTCTTCGGTCGAAGTACAGATTGATGCCACGGGACTCTGGACGGGAGTGAAGGAACGTGACGATCACCTGCGTAGCGCAGACTTTCTTGATGTGGACCATCATCCGGAGATCACCTTCACGGGCAATCAAGTTGAGGTCAAAGGCGAGCACGACTATGCAGTCACAGGGGATCTGACGATTCGGGGAGTTACGCGCCCAGCTACGTTGAATGTCAGCTACCTGGGACAGTGGGAGACGTCCTGGTGGGAGGATGGAGTTGACAAGGGACCGAGGACGCGCGCGGGTTTTCTAGCTACCACTCAGATCAATCGTCAGGACTTTGGGGTCAGCTGGCAAGACACAATGGACCGCGGCGGGATTGTCGTCAGTAATGAAATCGATATCGCCATTGATGTTGAAGCGGTACTTGAAGAGACTTGACGCTGCTCGCCCTGTTCCCGTCTGCTTATATCGGATTGAGCGGATGTTGACTATCAGTCCTATCACCAATATAGGGTTTTACTGGTCCGGCTGAGTCAAGAACGTGATCCCCCCATTGCGGATCACTCCCCCCGTAATCCCCAAAGATAAGTGTCAGTTCGTCGATCATTGGCTTTTCATCGGTTCCACAAAAAAACTTTCTGGCAGAATGTCGATTCGAACACTCTCCGTTCGACTAACTAGTACAGGCTAACAAATACATTCATGGTAATCGCAATGAGGCATGATCATTAGGGCGATTAAGTATTTGAGGGAAATAACCTTACAAAGACAAAAAGGAGAAAAAATGGCTGCGATTAATCCGTACTTAAACTTTAATGGCAACACCGAAGAGGCATTCAATTTTTACAAATCGGTGTTTGGTGGAGAGTTCCTGGCCCTCATGCGATTCAAAGACAACCCGGCGTGCGGGCAGATGTCCGAAAGCGACAAGGAACGGATAATGCACGTGGCTTTACCGATCGGCAATGGTAACGCTTTGATGGCCACCGACGCATTGGAATCAATGGGACAAAAGCTAACTGTCGGTAACAACTTCTATATTGCCATCTCTCCGGAAAGCAAAGAAGAAGCAGAGAGACTCTTCAAGGGGCTTTCCGCCGGCGGGAAAATAGAAATGCCGCTGCAAGACATGTTCTGGGGAGGGTATTATGGTTCATTTACCGACAAATTCGGAATTCAGTGGATGGTGAACTACGACAAGAACCGACATAATTAAGCACCAGCTGAATGGCGCGTTAAGGTCGTTCGCCCCAACTGACTCTGGGGAAATGCGGATTGATGGTCTAAGGTAAGCCGGAAAGGAAAAGCACAATGGGATTAATCGATGGAATCTTGCAAGAGCTCGAACAGGAATCACACACGACGCGGCGAGTGCTCGAGCGCGTTCCTGACAATAAGTTGGCTTGGCGACCGCATGAAAAGGCAAGGACGCTTGGCGAGCTTGCGCTACATGTCGCGATCGTGCCCGGCTCGGTCGCCGAACTCGTCGCCACTCAGTCCACGGTTCAGGCGCCCCAGTTTACCGACCCTAGCCCGAAGAGCACTTCGGAGCTGATTCCGGCCCTCGACGAGAGCATCGCGAAAGCGAAGAAGGTGCTTGGCGGGATGGACGACACTGCGCTTATGGCTACGTGGCGCATGATGCAGGGCGAACGCGAGCTGTTCGCGGTACCGCGCGTAGCGCTTCTGCGGTCGATCATGCTGAATCACTGGTACCACCACCGCGGGCAGTTGACGGTATACCTGCGCGAGCTTGGCGTTTCCGTCCCGTCGATTTACGGCCCGAGCGCGGATGAGAATCCCTTCGCGTGACGCTGCCTTGAGGGATGGAACAGTCCGCGCGTCTCTCTTCCCCCTTGGAGGGCGCAAGAGTCGTCCCCAGATTAAGGAGATCACGCAGCGCGGCTGACGGCGCAAACCAGATGAAGTTAGGTTCGGTTCGGCTTTGCCGCCGGATGTGAGGCGATTGGCTATGCCTCGCCGGTTACTAAGGAGATCACGCAGCGCGGCTGACGCCGCAAACTAGATGAAGTTAGGTTCGGTTCGGCTTTGCCGCCGGATGTGAGGCGATTGGCTATGCCTCGCCGTTTACTGGGGCTTTTAACCTTGGGCTTCGCCCTTGGTTCGGGCTGTGCCCCCTCTAGCACCGGACGACTCGGCAGGGACAAATGACGCAGCGCGAACAAGCAGGCGTTCAACTGCTAAGGGCAAAGCCCGAACCAAGGGCCGACCCCAACAGTTAAAGGGCAGCTGACCGGCGAGGCATAGCCATCGCCTCAACATCTGGCGGCAAAGCCGTTACGCAAAATCTGCTCAAGAAAATAAGAAGTTGACGGTTTGTTACACAGCGCGGATCCGGCGGCACCTGACTCAAAACATGATCCACGCGCATCACACGCAGTGAAATCACACGAAGTAACCTGACAACATTTCGCGTCAGTTCGTGTCTTTGGTTCGTGTGATTTCGTGGTTCCCTCATCACGTGCAAAAGAGCCCACGCGAAATGGACCTTGCCGCCTCGCCATACTTCTACTTTCTCACATAAAACTGATCCAAAAACTCATAACGCGCGCGCCCCTTCTCTTGCTCCGCGCGCGTGTTGACATCAATGGTCATGCGCCGCGCTTCGGCGAACGCCGGCCATGCGGGCAGACCATGACCGTTCGGATTTCCGGTCTTAATAAAGTTGGCAAAGTACTCCTGCATGACTTTTGAGACTTTGTAATCGTCCGCAGTCCACGCAAAGACGTGATTCAAATCTAAATTGCCCATCGCATACTCAATCTCCGCTGAGTGAACTGCGCCCCGCGCAGGAGTCGCGCCCGATGTTCCGGCTGCCACGGCCATCGCGGGACGTGGCCGAGCGTAGAGGTAATAGTAACTTGGCTTGCCGCCGCTCCTGGTGGCCAGGTCCAACCACTTCCAGGTGCTATAGCTGATGAAGCGATCGCTCGCCAGATCCTGCGCCACGTCCATCACTTCTGCGTCTGTTGACGCGGGATAAAGATTGAAGATCTGCTCAGCCTTCTCGCCGTAAAGCCTCTCGAGAGCTTTACGATAATTCGCAACCGTCGGCGCGTCGCGACCGAGTATTGCGACATAGGATGACTCCTCAGAATTTGATCCAACAAGCAAAGGAACACGCGCCTGTTCTCCCGCAGCGTAAATTTCAAAAGGTGATTTCGGTAAGAAATAACCGTCAACATTCGGAGACGGCCAGGGCGTGCCGGGCTTCGCAGTCGCCTCGAGTATTTCCGCGGCAGATTTCGCGCGAAGTACCGCCAATGAATCTGCGCCGATGCTCGTCGCAAACTTGATTCCGTTCTTCTCCGCCTCATCCAGAGGCAGCGCTGGTAACGTTCCGAGCAGCGACCCACTCTCTCCAATCGCGCCGGCGATTAAACCCTTCGATAGCGGTGAGGCCATTTGTGCGCTGACCGAAACCGATCCGGCTGACTCACCGGCAATGGTGACTCTCTTTGGATCGCCGCCGAAGGCTGAGATATTCTGCTGCACCCATCGTAAGGCTGCACTCTGGTCCAACAGTCCATAGTTGCCGGAAGCATGATGAGGCGATTCCTTGGTCAACTCCGGATGCGCGAAGAAACCAAAAATAGCCAACCGATAATTTACGGTCAGGGCAACAACTCCCTTGCGAGCCATGTTTGCGCCTTCATAGCGCGGCTCCGACCCGTCGCCACCGACGAAACCGCCGCCTAAAAATAGACCAGCACCGGCAGCTTATCTTTGGCGGATTTGGCCGGTGTCCAAACGTTCAGGTACAGGCAGTCTTCGCTCATGCCATTGGAACGAAACACCATGTCGCTATAGATCGGTCGTTGCATACAGCGTGGACCAAACTGGTCCGCTTTGCGTGTCCCTTTCCAATCTGTGACGGGTTGTGGTGGCTGCCACCTCAGCTCGCCGACCGGCGGCAATGCGAAGGGAACGCCTTTGAATGTTCGCACTCCTGTGCTTTTGTCCACCGTTCCTTCAAGTATACCGTTCGCAGTCTTGACTTTAATTTGACCCAAGCAATTACCGGACAGCCCATTCGCAAACAGAATCGCCGTGATTAAGAGGACAGGGAAGTGACTCAGTTTCATGTGCGCGACAACCTTTCGTCAGACGAAAAGGGTGACGGGGGTTATCCACAGATATTGTAGACTTCGTGAGACGAGACTAAATTGCTCGTGTCATGAAGTCATCCGTCACGCGGTAGCGTCGGGTCCGAACTCCGGAACGCGCCTCGTAATGTGCAGTTGACCCGACGCTACCGCGTGTCGGTACTGATGACCTCATCGCAAGTTAGATTCGCGCGATCAAAAGCGTCTAGTCGGATCGACTCGCTAAAGAAGCTAGTCTGCGCAAACTCCAAAACTGAAGCGTGTAGGGAGTAAACAGGAAGGACATTCAACTATTGAGAGGAGCCGTGCCTCAAAAGTCTGCTTCGGTTTTGCAAGGCCGCAAAGAAGCACAAGAAGCGCAAACAGTTTATAGAAGACCTTTGTGCTTTTTGTGCCTCTTAAGTTTTTATTACGCTTTCAGCGTTAAATTCATTCCGGTTGTGTTCTAGAATTTGCTTGAAATCCCATTCGAAAAATGCCTGGCGATCTGAAGACTGGAGCGAGTAGACTTTACCTCCTTCGTTTCCATACATTGGCTTTTAGCAACCGGCAGGCGAGGATGCGCTCCCGGCTTCATGAATGACTTATGGACACATTAATCAAAGATATTCGCTATGGTATTCGAAGTCTCGTAAAGCGGCCGGGCTTCACTGCCATCGCGGTCATGACACTCGCACTCGGTATTGGCGCCTCCACCGCGATCTTTAGTGTAGTGGATGGAGTATTGCTGCGGCCCTTGCCATATCCGCACGCCGAACAACTCGTTCAATTGCGTGAGGTCAATTCGGCCGGCGTGAAAACAGCGTTTGCGGAGCCGAATTATCTCGACGTTCGCGCCCGAAGCCGGACGCTCGAGGCCATCGCTCAATACGGTGGGGACTTAACAACCGTGACGGGGGCCAGAGAGCCAGTTCGCGCTCAAACCTTCTGGGTGTCTGGCGATTTCTTTAACGTGCTTGGCGTCAAGCCGGTCGTTGGTCGCACCTTTGCGCTAGAAGAAAGCAAACCAGGCGGTACGCCGGTAGCCGTGGTAAGTTATGGCTTCTGGCAACGACTATTGGGCGGAAAATCAGACCTGGCCGGAACAACGTTACGGTTGATGGACAAGAACGTCACCGTTGTCGGAGTAATGCCAGCTGGTTTTGCCTTCCCGCAAGACGCCGAGGTTTGGATCCCACGCGAATTATTTCTGCAGGAAACCTCGCGATCGGCTCACAACTGGAGCGTCGTTGCCCGACTGGGTCGAGGCATCAAGACTGAACAGGCGAACGCCGAAGTGAGCGCGATCGGCAAGCAACTGAAACAAGAATACGGCAAGGATATGGACGCAGTGAATTTCACTGTGGTTCCACAGCAGGAATATATGGTGGGGAATATTCGCGGCGCTCTGGTAATGATTTTCACGGGCGTAGGATTCTTGTTAGCGGTGGCCTGTGCAAACGTCGCGAACCTGCTGTTGGCCCAGGTGACAGCGCGACAGCGAGAGTTTGCCGTGCGCTCGGCGCTGGGAGCAACCCGCTTGCGGCTGGCGCGACAGTTCATCACGGAGAACCTGCTGTTGGCTCTTACTGCCGGCGCATTCGGCGTTCTCCTTTCGTTTTGGGGAGTTGATCTACTACTAGGCTTGAATAAGCAGAGCCTGCCGCGCATGAGTGAGATCGGAGTAAATGCGAGAGCAGTCGCTTTCACCTTGGGCCTTTCATTGTTGATTGCGACAGTGCTCGGAGTTGTGCCGCTGCTTCGCTTTTCAACCGAGTGTCTGGAAACAAGTCTCAGAGAAGCTGCGAGCGGCGCGCGCGGATACGCGGGCCGGCATTTGCGAAGTTTGTTGGTGGTGGCGCAGATGGCGTTGACGCTGATTTTACTAGTGGGCGCTGGATTGCTGGGAAAGAGCTTCTATCGCCTGCTGCGAGTTGATCCCGGTTTTCGCACAGAGAGCGCCGTGGCAATGGAGTTATCGCTGCCCATTACGACGCCCTGGGCCGCGGACGAGCAGCGCTACCAAAAGTTCATCCAGTCGTACAAGCGCTTGATGGAACAGGGCGTCGCTCCTGACACCAGCCTTCAGTTCAGCGCGGAAGAAGAACGACAGAGGCAATTTCAAAGGCAGCTCATGGAACGTTTGAGCGCGACTCCGGGAGTGATCGCGATCGGGAGCATCAATCACTTGCCGTTGGCCGGAGGTGGGCCCGACGGAACTTTCCTCATCAACAACGACCCGACGAGAAAGGGACACGCGGAATACCGCCTAGCCGACTCGGGTTATTTTGCAGCGATGAGGATCCCATTGCTGCGCGGTCGGACGTTCGATGCCAGCGACCAGCCGAACTCCCCTAATGCGGCTGTTGTCAGCCAATCACTCGTGCGGAAGTATTGGCCGAACGAAGATCCGATTGGTAAAACAATTCAGTTCGGAAACATGGATGGGGACTTGCGCCTGTTGCACGTCGTCGGGGTGGTGGGTGACGTGCACGATTACGGTGTCGATGTTGGGATTAGCCCGACGATCTATGCCAACGCACTCCAGCGGTTGCCGTCACCGAGCTTGAACGTGGTGGTTCGGGCTCAGGTGGGGGCTTCCGCGTTAATCCCGGCGATGCGTGAAGCGGTCCGATCGCTTGATCCGCAACTGCCTCTCAACTTTCGCACCTTGGACCAGGTCTTTTCTTCATCCTTGGATCAGCACCGCTTTAGTCTGGTGATCTTCGGAGTCTTTGGAACAGCCGCGCTGTTGCTGGCTGCCATGGGCATTTACGGCGTCACCGCCTATGCGGTGGCGCAACGCACACAGGAGATCGGAATCCGCATGGCGCTGGGAGCGCAAATGAGCGACGTGCTGAAGCTGGTGTTGGGAAATGTAATGTCGTTGGCTTTCATCGGCGCGGCGATCGGACTTGCAGGTGCTTACGCCGTCACCCGCGTAATGTCCAACCTGTTGTTCGAGGTCGCCCCTACTGACCTCGCTACTTTCGTCGCAGTCTCAGCGATCTTGATCATAGTGGCTTTGCTGGCCTGTTTCATACCCGCACGCCGCGCGACCAAAGTCGATCCGCTGGTGGCGCTGCGTTACGAGTGAAGGATTTCGGATTCAAATAGCGAAATTGCGGAGTGAACCCCAAGAGTTATCCGCGAAATAAATATAGTTCAGATCTTCCGCTCCTATCTTGAGACCTCCGGACCTGATACAGCGATGGATCAGAGCCCTCAGCGACGAGCGTATTGCACCTGCTCTGCGCCTCATACAGGGGGAACCAGCGCGGGCCTGGCCGGTGGGGAGCTGGCAAAGGAAGTTGCCATGTCACGAACAAGCTTCGCTTTGCGCTTCAAGTCCATTGTCGGTGTAGATAGTAATTTCTCATACAGGGTAGCGGCCCTATCGTCTCATAAAATCTGCTAGATCGTTCACAATGTCACCGCAAATGCGCCACCCACGCTACGGTCACGATAAGGTCCTCCCGCCTGGAGCCTGAGCAAGCCGACACCAGACGGCAACGAGGCCTCCGATGTATCCATGTGAGTTGATAAGCAAACAGCGCCAGCCCATCCGTGGTCACACCGCTAACCAGCAAGGAGATAACTTGCGCGCAGAACAGCAGGCGAAAGTTGCGATTGCACCAGAGCGTGTTCGTTGCTTGGGTCGTCGCTTCCATTTTTCAGACTGGCGGATCAATCAGAAGGCGATATGATCCTCTCGCTCAAAACGTGAAATCGCGAGTCAGTTTAATCTGAAGACTATATGAAGCCCGTTCAAGGCCTGCGCCAGTACTCTGGTTGTAAATGACGAAGAAATCGCTGTTGGGCCGATAGATGTAACGAAGCCGCACGTTAATTACCGATAGGCGAGCCGCGGAGTTCAGCTGGATTAGCGCGGACGTCAACAGCTTGCGCGAGAAGTTGTAGTTCAATCTCCCGGCGAACAGACTTGTGGTGAAGTTTCCTTCACGCAAACGTACTTTGTTGTAGCTCTCTGATAGATCAAGGAACACGTGTGGGTTTGGTCTCCAGGTTATTCCCCCAGAGGTTTCATATCTCTTTCCCGAATAGAAATCTCCCCACTTCTCGCGCGCATTGAAAACGATGCGCTTGCTGAGGTCACTCGTAAATGACACCCGCGGACGATTGAAGTGATAAGTGCCCACCGGAATGACGATTCCCCGTCGAATCTGAAATGGCTCGGTCAGGACATCGTTTACATCCTCGATCGGTCGGAAGAAGAATTCTGCGGAGTTCTTGAACATCGTGTCCCATGAGAGTTCCGTCTGCCGCGTCGCGAGTTTCCCCGCGCGGTCGGTGTAGTACTCGATCTGCGTCTCAAACTCCATCTGCTGCACATGCGGAATAAACTGCGGTCGCGGTTTGAAGGCGACCTGTGCAAAATATTGATGAATGCCCGTGCGCTCGGCAAAACCAATCTCGGGATTGAAGTTTGAACCGATGTCCTCGTAGACGGTAATAAAGCGCCACAGATCATTCTCGAAGCGCGAGTCGAGCCGGCCCGAAAGTAAACTTGAGCGCAAGCCGGGGGTCGCCGTACCCATTAAGAAAGCTTTCAACGTGTAGTGGTTGGTGAGATTAAGTTCTGCATCTAGACCTGCGCCACGGTTATAGCGACTCCCGCCTAC
>WNFZ01001165.1_pt1 | contig 35966 bp, 24 predicted proteins | sample 5400081 | NCBI WGS metagenome assembly WNFZ01 (sample SAMN13153365, study PRJNA577476) | soil metagenome | isolation source: 80 cm soil or saprolite under grassland replicate 1 | place: USA:California | collected 2016-06-15 | reverse complement strand
ATCTCTTCTAAAGGGCGGCGCAAATGGCGCGGCGCTGGTTACTACCGACGTGTCGTGAAGTTTCTTCGCGATTCCCGGCGGCAAATCAATTTTGCCGCGGCCCCAGGCGGAATGCACCACTGCGTTTCGCAACGGAGTCAACGTAAGTGGGTCCAACACCGGCCGCACCTGTACGAGCATTTGCGGATTGGCTTTCTTAAAGCTTTTAGAATCGATTATGCGGTTGAAATCCTGCACAGGCACAACCGTTACCGCGCCGGGCACATTAAGGTTAACAACCTGCTGCTGTATCACCTCTGTTCGACTCAGATAATGCGGTTGCCAGTTTGCGTCGTAGTAGCGCGGAGCATATGGATCGCCAGGGCCAAGTGGCACCCAGCCAATCTCGTTCGCCTGCGTTAGCGGAACAAAAGCTACCAGCGCGGGTGAATATAGCGGGGTCGTGTTGACTGCGTCAGGAATCCAGTACCACTGGTTTTCAACATTGGCCCAACGACCGTAGTGATACGGAGCGTAGCCCCACGGCTCCGATGAAACCCACGTTGGTCCATATCCAGAATCAGTGATCCAATAGCCTTGCTGGTAGGGCGCCCAATTGCTATCTACGCGCGGCCGCCAACCGTATCCGTAGCTGCTAACGTTCTGCCAGTCGCCGTAATAATCAAGATCGTAGACTCCGGGTATCGTGTCAGTCACATATCGATAACTGACGTAGCGCCGGTAAGGATCGTAATAGTAGGGGTCACTAGAATAAGCATTATAGTCGCGGTAACGACCATCATAGTCTCGGGGATATTGATAGCGGTAGTAATCGTCCACCAGGTAACCGGCGTTGCGCCCGTCGAGTCGTGACAAAACCAGATTCGCCGCAGTCTGGCCCACAAGCGTCAGCATTTCACCTTTGCCAATCTGTCCCCTGCCTCCCAGACCAACCACCTGCGCCAGGCCGCTAAGCACAGAGACGATAGCGCCGTTGTTGCCGTCCAGGCCGATGTTATAGAGCCCAGGCTGATCAAAATCGACCGCACCATAGGGCGTTGCTACTTCAAACAGTTCACCGGGAGCTAGATGACCTATATCAAAGATTGCCGAGCCATCGCGGAGTGCAAGTTGGGTTCGACGGTCATCAAGCGATAACACATCAAGCGATGTGTTTGGATTAAGCCGGACAAAATTTCGTCCGCTAAACGCCAAACCTGCGCGCGAGTTATCTCTTGTGTAAATGCGGTCTCCAACCGAGAACGGATCATTGGGTGAAGCAGGAACCCACTGCAAGCCGCTTCCATCATTGGCTTCGTTACCATCGGGACCATTACTGAGCGCGACCTCTCCGTCCACTCGTTGAATGCGAGCAGCATTCGGTAGGGCCTCGGCCGAAACAGTTTGTTCATGCTTGAACCAAAACGCGACCGCTAAGCCAGCCGCCAACGCGCACACAATGGCCACTACCGTTAAATGTGGCCAGACCTTCAATGTTTTCATAAAGCCCCCTCAAATCTTCTGGTGTTCAACTACAGGTTCAACGCTGATTTCAAAAATTAATAGGCCGCAACAACCATGCCCAGTTTTGTAGGGAAGACGCTTTGGTTCGGGCCTCGTTGGGGAGCCGAGTGTTTGCTTGCAGATATTTACAAGTATCAGAATCAGCACTCGCAACTGTATTAGAGGATTAATGCAAGAGAAAAGCGTACCCAATAACTTCACATATTTATTAGTCAATGCTCCTTTTCGTACGCTTCTTGAGCCATCTGGGGCGATAGAACTCGAAGCTAACTCCGCGGTCGCAACGAAATCAAAATCATAAATCAACCGACTTCCAACACTACAAACCTCCGACACGTAACGGCTATGCTTCACCTCAAGCTTTTCTCAAGAATTTCTCAAGGGCGATAAACAAAATAATAGGCGTAGTTTTAGGCAGCCATTTCCTGCTTTGTTTGTTTGGCAGGGGCCGTTCGGCGCGGTCCTGCCTTCACTCCGGTCGCCGCTGTTTGGGAGTCAAATCATGAAACTCAATGCTCGAAGGTCATTTGAAACGGGATAACGACGGCGACCTTTGGAATCCATTAAGTCTTTCCGGGCCCAATGCGAGTAGCGATCACGAGACGATCGGCTCTGGGCCATATCCCGCTTCGTTAAGCGCATTGTCTACGCCATTGAACCAGGGCCAGGCTGTTTACTACTGCGCCCAAACGTGGCCCGTTGGGGCCGCTGCCTGCCAGCGCAGCGATACCCTGGGCATGAGTTATGGACCAAGCACTTTGCCCTACGACGGCCAAACCACTCAGTGCCGCGGGATACACGGCCATGTCCGCGTTGGCCCGGATGGCACGGTGTATCTGCCCTGTGCGGGACTGTAACGGCAACGCAGGTATGGCGGTGAGCACTGATGCAGGTATTACCTGGACAGAGCACATAGTTCCGAACAGCAAGACGCAGACGCATGGCAGCGATCCTTCAATTGCAATAAGCGCGAACAATACGGTCTATTTCTTCTACGTCGCGGATCAAACCTCGAGCCCCCAGGATCCCACCGAAGGCCACATTCGGGTGCAGGTGAGCACCAATCACGGCGCGACGTGGTCCAAAGATACCGATCTCGGCATGACCCACGGAATCAAGAATGCCGTCTTTCCCAAGGCTATGTAAACATTTCGTCTTTTCTATTCCCTTTTTCAATAAACCGGAATTGAGGATGAAACCCTATCTAAATGGGTGGTGTGCCAATCCGATAAGATAGGTTCGATGTCCCTGTAATGAACCGTCCTCCTTTATCAGCAGTCTCGTTTTCGAGATAGCTTCTGCGCCAAAAAGCATTTCATCAAATTATGATGAAGAATAGCTTCTGGCACACGGATAGCTTAAGTACTGTGGCTCATGTACAGGCTGATCCTGGGAAACAAAGATGGTGTGCACAATCTTTCAAATGCCCAGACGTTCGCAGTCCTTAGCATTGACAAGAAAGATGTGAGGGAGGAATCATGGCGGAAACCTGGTATCGCGGCCAATCGACTACTGTAGAACCTTCATCGCCTGGAGGGTCGATTCATGACTTCGGAGACGGGGTTTATCTGACCAACTCGAAAGCGGTAGCAGAACTCTACGCGCAAACCCGGGTGGCGCATGGTGGTGGCCAACCCGAAGTGCTCACGATCACTCTTGGGCGAAACGAACTTGGCCGCGTGTTGGACCTTAACGTTGATCCACGGTGGCAGCAGTTTCTTCGCACACCTCAGATCCCGAACAAGCCAGATACAGCACCCGAGAATCTAATCCGGATGGCGAATGAAAACTACGGGCGGTTCTTCGAGCAGTTCACCAGGCAAAACAACATTCGCCTGCAGAACTACGAGGCCGTTATTGGGCCCGAATTCGTGCGCGGCGGCACTCAACTTTGCATCCTTAATCGAAATGGTCAGGCCTCGCCGCTGGGATTGCAGATCAGGGCGCGGCTGCAGCCGGTTCAGTCCTCACCTGGTCCACAAGACCAATCAATACCTATCGTTCCAGTACGCAATCTCGTCCAGCAGAGTCGCGTGCAAGGAATTGTCGGCAACCAGGCAGCAATGGCCTTGCTGGGCCAATTGCTTGGAACTGCGATCCAGTCGATCGGCGACTTTGGTATCCAGTGGCGCGTGCAGAGAGAGGTGGAGACAACCTACGCTCAGACGATCCAGCACATGCTCGCACGCGGCGACGGCGTGCTCGTGATCATCGCGCTTCAGGAATGGATTCAGCCCGATTTCAACGGGATGCGGGGCCGCGGATTGCTCAGCGTGTACGTGCAAGGTGGCCCAACGCAGGCAGCCGCCCTGGAAAACTGGCGTGGCGTTCCCAGACTTCTGCAAGGACCAGCCAAGGGATGGCGAGTTTTCGAGCGGTACGCTTGGATCGATCCAAGTCGTTAAACGGCGTGTGAGCATCGCTATCGTATACGGACGATGAAGCCGGCGTCGCCGGTATTGTTCGGCATCGTCTGACTGAGATTGCCCGTGAACGACCAGCGGATGTGCGTCACGGTGCGGTCGTAGCCCGCTGGCGCGCCGCCGGCGCCGCTCGCAGGCGTGTAGGTCCAAGTCGTACCGCCATCATTTGAATAAGCAATAGCCACAGTCAATCCTGTTGTGCCGAGGTTGGTAATCACCGAACCAAGTTTGAAGTCGGTGTTAGCCGACACAGGATCGGTTAGGACGAAATTCTGTGCTGCCGAGCCCCCGGCATTGGTGTAAGTGATCAGATAGGTGAGATCCGTGTTTGGCAATTGCGGCTGCGTCGTACAGTTGGGTGGGCTGCTGCACGCCTTAAGAAGCGAGACATCAGGCTGCGCCCCTGCTACCGTCACGTTGCCGCTGAACTCTGAAGTGTTGCCGCCGACGGTCGCCGTTGCAGTCAGAATGGTATTGAGGCCGACACCCGCGGGCAAGGGGATGCTAAACCTGAATTTATCCGTGGTGTCAGTACCAACGTTTAGTCCGTTGACGGGGCTGGTGTAAGTCCCGGTCGTCGTATCTGTGTCGCCAACCGCGCCTTCGGTAGCGTGAGCAAGTAAGTCTTTCCTTCGCCGAAGCCGCTGACGTCTACTGGCGATTCGGCGATGAACAACTCGAGGTTCGCACCGGGAATGGCGTAGCCCGTCAGCACTAGATTGCCGCCCAGGACTTGCGCGCTGACGAGCACCGGGAAATTCAACAGGCCGTTACCACCCGCATCGGCGTCTCCGGCGTCGTTGATCGTAACGAACGGATTGGTGCCTTTATTCTGATTATCGCCTGCGCCGAGCAGATCTATGCCGATTTGGTTGCTGCCTGCCGCCCCGGCTTTGTTAAGGATCGTGCCGTTGCCGAAGATTGAGTTCTGCGTGATCCTGTTATTGCTCGAGTTAGCTGTGACCATCACTCCCGCGCCGTAATTCGCGGTGATGATATTGAGATCTACCGTGTTGCCCGCGCCGTCGAGGCGAATGCCAGGCGTCTTAACGCCGGCGCCCGCGCCGATGCCATTGCCATTGATCGTGTTGTTCTGGATCAAATTCCCGCCGCTGCTCTGGTAACAGTCCACGCCGGCAGCTTCGTTGCCGGCAAAGAGGTTGCCGCGAATCGTGTTCGTGCCGCTCGTGTTCCCGCTATCGAGTCCGCCGAGGTCCGAGTTGTTAATGCCGTTGCCGCGCACCTCATTATTCTCGACTAACCATCCGCTCGAGCCTGAACCCAATTCAACGCCATTGCCGGCGCTAAAGCCGATCAGGTTGTTGCGCACCGTGCCGCTATCCGCACCAGTCGAGCGAATGTTATCCCCACCGGAGCGCGACGCGCCGGGATCGGCGAAAGTCGCGGCGCTTGTGCCCAGAACGTTTTGTTCGAGCAGTGTGTTCGAGAAATTGTTGCCCACTCGAATATTCGCGTGCGCGTCATTATTGGCGCCGTTGCCGAAGCCGTAAAGTGCCAGCCGCCGGATCGTCGTGTTGCTCGCCTGCACGTCCATGCCGATGGCGATAGTGCTGCCGTCCACGATCTCGAGTTCGGGCCGTGCCACCTGAGAGAGAGGCAGCGCGCTGACGCCGACCGTGCCGCCCGCTCCCAACTGCCCAACGTTTGTGTCGCGCATGGATGTGCCGTTGGTGCTGTCGTAGGCGGTGCCGTCAATGGTGGTGTTGTCGTCAATGATCGCCGCGAGCGTGTTCGTAATAGAGAGTTGCCAGTAGGCTCCAGCATTGAGAGCAACAGCCGGCACAAAGCGCATCGTGTTTGGGCCCGTGACGGCGTTGGCGTTCTGAATGAACTGGCGCAGACTTCCCTGTACAGTGCGACTTGTATTAGCAGCGTCGTCGTCAGCCGAGTCGCCGGCGCGCAGGTTAGTTACGACGTTGAAGCTGAAGCCGAAATTAGCGTTTGTGATATTGCCGGAACTCACGTCCGCGCGCGCCAGATGCTGATAGTTGTTGTTGGCCGGTGTCGTATCAGCGGTGACGAAGTTGTCTGAAACGCCAGGTTGACGCCCCCCGAATCGCGCTCCCACGTCGAGGGACGATGTACTCGAATTATCTCCGTAAGTCTGCTCAGCCCACGCCTGACCGCGGCCGGCGATCAGACCTGCGCCGGGCGCCACACTCTTGGAATCGATGGCCACGAGATAGGTGTTGCCTGTTGCCAGCGTGGAAACTTCAAAGCTGTAATCACCGTTGAGGTTCGTCGTGGTTGCTGCGAGGTATGTGTCGCCGGTATCAACTACGCCGTTGTTGTTAACATCTGCATAAAGCCGCACGTTCACGCTCTGAGCACGCAGTCCGTCTGCCAGGCTGCTGTCGCCGTTAACATCTTCATAGACGGTACCGGAGATCAAGCGCAGCTCTGTGGAAAAATCCAGGCCACATCCAACCGGGCGGGTCGACGGCGTGAGAGTAAAATTCAGATACACTGGATCGCAACGGTAATGGCCAGTTTGAATCCGGCGATGAGCCAATCGCCGGTGTTCGTCTTTACCTTAACAACGGCCAGACGGTTACTACTGATTCAGCCGGACTGTACAACATTCCGTCAATCGGGGACGGCTCGTATGTCATCTCCCTCGATCCGATGACAGTGCCTACGGGATACTCATTGGCAGACACAGGCGTACGCTCCGATCACAGTTGGACGCGCATGCTGCGTACACCGCTGGGCGGTGGCTCGATGCTGCGGCAGAACTTTGGCCTTGTTCGAAAAGATGGGGAAAAGGTAGCGAAAGAGTCCGCGCCCGAGCCCCTGGTCGTCAGCCAGGCTGCACCCCTTGATTCCGCGTCTCAGAAGTTTGTCGAGGTGGCGGAAACACCGCTCGCCCCCGGCACATATGAAATGGAATCGACCGAGAAGGTTGAGCCTGTATCTCCGGGTGAAATCAAAGTTCTCAGCCCGGTTGCGGACGAGGTCGTCCTCGACCCAGCAATGCAGGTGGAAGTGAGAGTGGCCGCGGGCTGGAAAACGTCGCTTGAGCTAAACGGCTCTCCAATTCCTGACAATCGCGTTGGCAAGACCGTGGTTGATCGCAAGCATAGTGTTGTGACCTACACATATGTCGGTCTGAACCTCGCGCCCGGCTTGAATAAAGTTATCGCCACGGCAGTGGGTGACGATGGTCGTCGGGGCCAACAGGTCGCGCTTATGTTAATGGGCCGCGGCTCGGTGCGTTCTATTCGTATCGCCGCCGATCGGAATGAGATTAGCGCGTCTGGCCACGACGAAACTCTGGTCCGGATTTTTGCGGAAGACCAGTGGGGAAATCCGGCCATTGACGGTCAGGTGGCGATTGAAACTGCGGGCGGTCAGCTACCGTGGTCTATGAAGGGATGTGCGGTGTGGTGACGGAGGTCGACTTTTTGAGTTTGCTGGACAAGGCTTACAAGCGCGCCAAAGTCCTTGATTGGATTGAAGCTGGAACCTATATTTGATGTTAAAGTTATCTAGGTGGTACAGGGAGACAAACCATGAGAAGTCTGCTCTTGTTGTTCGCACCCATTCTGCTGTTTGTTCCTACTAGTCAGAAGCCACCCGTTTCTGATGGGGATTCTCCGGTCGCGGTTTTGAGTTTTGAATGGTCAAAGAGTCGACAGACACCCGAGAAATCCACCGGGCCAGCCTCGCCGGCTCAGCCTGCAACGCAAAATCGCAACTTTGAACGACAACGGCGTGCTCAGGCTCCGGCTGGCGAAAGGGATCCATATGACGATTCCGTAGAAAGGCGGGGTGCGGAGTTGGAGAGAATCGTCCAGGAATCGCGCTCCGGCAATCCCGTAGATGGCTTTACGTTCCGAGTAAAAGTTCGAAACGCAAGCTCGAAGGTCATTCAGTCCCTCATCTGGGAGTATCAATTCACAGAGTTGTTGAATCCAGCAAACGTATCAAGCCGGCAGTTTCTCTGTGGCGCGACTTTAAAGCCTGAGAAGGGCGCCGAATTCCGCGTCTTCAGCACGACTGGCCCAAGCAATGTGATTAGCGTCGCAAGCTTGGCCAACAAGTCAGGCGATCTTTTCAAACAGACCGCCTTAATCGATTTCATAGAGTTCACTGACGGCTCACTTTGGCAGAGGAAGGATTGGAATTCTGATGCAGCCAGACGAGCGTTTGAAAACCGTGGACCTACAGAACGAGTGTCAACCCAATGCATAGGTCTGTGACTGGTTAGTTCCTATATTCAAACCGCGCGACATCTGACTCGCCAAGTATGACGGTGTCGCCGGAAGTGAGAGCGATTTCTTTCACGCGGGCGGACTTCGGGTCGTTGACGAAAGTGCCGTTGCGCGAATCCTGATCGATGATCGTTACCCGCCCCTCTCGCACACCGATCCAAACATGGCGTTTGGAAATGCGTGGATCAGGAATCACGATCTGCGAAAGGTTGCTGTCGCGACCGATGCAGGCACCTTCAGTAGTTAGATCAAACTGCTTTCCGGCAAGCGCCCCGGAAACGAATTTGATCGATCCAAGGTTGACATCCGACGTGTCTCCGCTGGGCGCAATCGCAATTGTTTGTCCCAGATCGACTGTCCTACTGTGGTCTGCGGCGCCAGCGGCGGGCGAGATTGGCGGCGAGTGCATCGGCGCAGCTGCCTTGGCAGGCGAAGGTGAATAGTTTGGAGTTGGGGAAGGTGAATAAGCCGGTCGCGAGGGCGACGGGAGGGGCGAACCCTTGCTGGATACTGCTGCTCCGGGTCCGGCAGCGCTCGCGTCGGCGCCAGCCTGAGCTTTGCCCTTGCGCCGCATTATTAAGAAGACGATGAGTCCTATTAGCAATAGGCCAAGAATCAGAAGAAGAATGGCGATACCACCGCCTACCAACCACCAACCGGAGATCCCAGATTTGTCTTTGCCCTCGGTGACTGACTGCTGACTGCTCTGAATCAGCCGGTCGACTTCCGAATGCTGCGGGAAGAGGCGTTTGACTTCTTCAAACTTGGCAATTGCACTTTTGAATTGATTGTCCCAGTAGAGTTCCAGCCCTTCACGGTACGCGATGTCGGATGGTCCCAGTTCGTTGGCAACTCCACTCAGGAATTCCTTAGCTGTGTTTGCCGCGACCACGAAGTTAAAGCCCTGAACTTCCTGGCCAAAGACAGTATTTCCCCGGAAAGTTTCAAGACCAATTACCTCCGCGGCATCGTTCAAAACGGGGCCGCCCGAATTGCCGTGGGTCGCTGACGCGCTAATCTGTAAAACGGGAGCGCCCCCTTCCGTTGATTTCCGCGCCGAGACCTTGCCGTCTGTGATTGATGCTTCCAGCTCTGATTTACGACTAAGGATATTCGGATCCGAAGAGTCGGCAGCGCCCGGATAGCCGATCACTGTGACGTGATCCTGCAATTTCATTTTGTCGGAATCGCCAAAAACCAGCACCGGAGCGTTTTTCACCTCAATTTTAATGATGCAGACGTCTTTCCAGTTTTCTCCTTCACCAGCGGGCGCTCCGTAGTTCTTAATCTCGAAAGGGTAGGGGCTGCCGTCTGGAATTACGACGTGGTGGATCATCTGATATCCCGTTACATCCGTATTTTGCACAATAAAGTTAATATTCTCCCGAGTCAGCTGTCTCGGATCCATATTGTAAGCTCTCGCTACCTGCTGGATATAAGCACTAAAGAGCAACTCTTTCGCTTTGTCGTCGCCGTCATGAAATACCTGCGTCACGTGGGCATTGGTAGCAATGTAACCATTGGGATTAATGAAGAAACCAGAGCCTGTACCGATGTGGGAAACTTGATAAGTCTTTACTTTAGTCGTATCGCGGGGATGATAGTAAAAGCTCCCGTACGGCCCCACGTATACCTTCACGACTGCGGGCTTGCAAAACATTGACAACCGCTCGCCATCCGATACGGCCGCCACTGCGATAAACCCTCGCTGCATTGGCACTAGAGCAACGACCAAAAACAGCATTAGTAAGGCAGCGAAAAAAGTTCTGCGCATCGGAAAAGCTCCTTGGAAATTCGAGTTAAGGTGTTTCAATCGTTTGGCGTTTCGTATTTGAAAGCATAACAGAGACCTCCTGCTGAAACACCAGGGCCTCTGGCTTCTTGAAATGCATTTTTTAAAGCGGCAGCGTGCGGAATCGTCTCAGATCAGGGTTGCGGCTCGGTGCCGTCGGTTCTCTAGTCAAGTACCTGCTTCTAAAGGAAATCACTCGGAAAGTCAATAGGTGCAGCTTTAAGGTAGTGGCGCAGTTTGATATTCAGTAGCTTCTCTTGAATGGCTTCAAGTCGGCGCCAGAGCTGAAACGTAGGAGATAAGCGACGCGTTGACACGCGTATCGCTCCCAGGCGTGATCTGTTGCCGTTGCTAGCCTGAGAAAAACTTGATGACGTACTTCGCCTGGCCTTCAGTAAAACCCTTAGCCGGGCCGCATGCTAGGTCACTTCCTAGAATGTGCAGTTAAAGGATTTCATTGCCTTCCGCTGCTGTTCGGCTGCGGTTTTGCACGCTTGAGCCAACGTCGGCTTAGTCTGAGGATTAGCTGCAAGTTTTTGCCATTGACTGCGCCACGTATCGAGACTGGCCTTGTATTGGGCACGGGCCGCTTGCGGTACATGTCCACTAACGCACGCGTCATACTTGGCGATGAAATCGTCACACTCCGGCACGCCAATCTTTCCCCCCGCGGTAGTCGAAGCAGGCGGGATTGTCGTCGCTGGAGAGCTTGTCGTGGTTGCAGGTCTATTTGTGTTGGCAGCAGCGTTGTGGTTGTTAGAATTGTTTGCCGACTGGCTGCATCCGATCGAACTCAAAGGTTTGAAAAAGCACTGGTAATAATACACGAGATGAAACTTAATTTGGAGGTTAAGGCGAGTTTGTGAGTCCAAATGGTCTGTTTTGTTCTGCGATGATAACTTGGACCATGGGACCAGATGATTGATTTGCCGGGGATGGAACCGGGGCAAACTGGCTATCTCTAAAGCCGCTGGTATGAATGAGATCGTTCCCAAGGCAAACTGACTATGAACTCCCAGCCAAGGACGACTACGCTCCGAGATGGAGACTGGCGCATATCGATAAAATCCGAAATCCGAAAATTCTAAACCACTACCCAAGCGCCCACTTGTTGACTATTTTGCCATTGTTTCTCAAACACTTGTCGACAAGATAGAGAAGAGTACAAGTGGCAGGCGCACGAACAATGGGATAAGGTAACGAATGCTCAATTCAACAGATTTGACGGAGGCTGAGGATGAGAAAAGTTTCGTTTGCTCTGACCGTGATCATGACAAGCTTAGTGCTGTTTGCTGCTCGGGCATCAGCGCAGAGCATGACTGATCAACACTCGAATCACATGTCTGGTGCGTCGCCTGAGGCAACCACTGGTGAAACACAGGATTGGGCCAAGCAGCGCTTGGCTAAATCCCCAAGACATCAGGAATGGGTGAAAGTTAAAAATGGCGCACGCGAAGTCAACAGCTTCGTCGTCTATCCGGAGGTGAAGAAAAAGGCGACGGCTGTGGTGGTCATTCATGAAATTTTCGGCATGAGCGACTGGGTGCAAAGCCTGACGGACCAATTGGCCGAAGCAGGTTACATAGCCATCGCGCCGGATCTGCTTTCGGGTATGGGTCCAAAAGGTGGCGGCACGAGCGAGATCGCTGCTGTTAGCAACAACGCCGTGGGCCAGGCCATCCGGGATCTGCCGCCCGATCAAATCACTGCGGATCTCAACGCTGTCGCGGATTACGTTTCCAAGCTTCCTGCCGCCAATGGGAAAGTTGTGGTAGCCGGTTACTGCTGGGGCGGTAGTCAGACATTTCTGTTCGCCACAAACCGTCCGACATTGAAAGCCGCTTTCGTGTTCTACGGCTCGGCGCCGACTAATAATCAAGTAATCGATAAGGAGGCTCTGGCGCGTATTCAGGCTCCCGTCTATGGCTTCTACGCCGGTAACGACATGCGCATTAACGCGACGGTGCCGGGGACAGTCGAAGCGATGAAGGAGCTTAAAAAACCGTATGATCCCGTGACCTACGAAGGTGCGGGTCATGGATTCATGCGCGCCGGTGACGCTCCCGAGCCCACCCAGCCTGCCCCCACGAGTAACAAAGATGCTGATCAGAAAGCAGCCGACGCTTATCAGAAATCTGCTACTGCCTATAAGGCAAACAGGAAGGCCCGGGACGAGGCTTGGGAGCGTTGGAAGAAGATACTAGAGCGCATCTAATCCCGACAGTCTTAAAGTTTCAGGTTTCCGAGCGCGCGAGACATTATTTGTCCCATGCCTTGCTGAGGGAACGCAACATAAGTGAACGCTGCTATCTTCAGGCCGTATGGTTTTTGCTCGCTTTGAACAAAGAATGTTCTAATACTGCGTCAGGTTCAAGCATCATTGGCACAAGGCTTGCACTTGGAAGTTTTCTACTAAGTCTAGATAGGAGGTGGCGACGTGGGCAAAAGGATGTTGATGGGTTTAAGCATGGCAGTGATCGCAGCTTTGGGAGTTGGCTGCAATCAAAGTGAAAGTTCTAACGCCAACACGAACGCGAACACGAACGCTAGTACGGTAGCCACGACGACGCGACCGGCTCCGGACAACTCAGAAGTAATGACGATGATTGATGCCAAGGGAGTAAAGACTGAGACGCGAACGTTTCGAAACAATCCCAGGGTGTCCAAGGTTGTTGTGACGACTCAGAACGGACAGCGCACCGTTCGAGCATATTCGCCGTCGGGTGAGTCGAAAGATGTCAACGATGTCGGTGATGCGCTGGAAGTCACGGGCGATAAGATAGCGGATGCAGCCGGCTGGGTTGCCGGCAAGGGCAAAGACGTAGCTGGAGCCACAAAGGAGGGAGCGACAGTTGCGGGCGAGAAAACGGTAGATGCAGCCAAAACCGTGGGCTCCAAAACTGCAGATACCGCAAAGACAGTGGGTTCGAAAACCGCAGGCGCCGCGAAGACCGTGGGTGAGAAAACCGTAGAGGGTGCCAAGACGGTGGGCGAAAAAACTGGAAAAGCTGTAAAGAAGATCATTCCTTAAGAAGATCTTCGATGGCGAGCAGACGAAGAGGACAGCTGGAATGGCTGTCCTCTTCGTTTGTGTGGCGGTGTTTTAAGTTGAAGTGAGCTCGATTACCAAGACTGAATATGCATGATATGACAATTGAGAAATGGAAAATGATGAAGGGAAAATGGATTCGGTTTGGCTCGGCAACCTCAACGTACTTCTTGCGAGCGGCACCAGCGACAGGGGTGGTGATATACTTACTCCGAGCTTTCATCGAGGAGTTTACAAATGACTGACAAGTCGCGATTTACCATTATTTGTCCCTGTTGCGAGACAAAACTGTCCATTGACTCGCAGACAGGCGCGCTGCTTGCGCATGAGGAAAAGACCAAGCCGCTCGCCTCATTCGGTGAGATGGTCAAGGGGTTGGACAAACAGAAGCAGGTCAGGGAGCAGATCTTTGCCCAGGAGCTAAACTCCATGAAGGACCGCGACCGAATACTCGAGGAAAAGTTTCAGGAAGCGATGAAACGCGCGGAAAAAGAAAAGGACAAGCCCTATCTAAATCCAATGGATCTTGATTAATGCCGGGCCCGAATGGCCTTGCCCGGTTGCGCCAAGCGTGCAACAGCAAGCACCGGGGTTTCATCCAAGCCCCTGAAAACTCCCGTTTGAACTCTCATCACCGGAGCACAATTTAATGTTTTGTAAGATTTTGGCGTTCACACTTCTAGTCTGTGCCCTTTCCTTTGGGGGGCCAATATCCGTTATTGCAATCGCTCAGACCCGCATGCCGCAGGTTAAGTTTACTGATCGGACATTACCGAATGGACTCCGCGTATTGAGTGCGCAGGATCGCTCCAGCCCGACCGTGGCCATCCAGGTCTGGTATCACGTGGGGTCGAAGGACGATCCGCAAAGCCGAAGCGGTTTTGCTCATCTCTTCGAACACATGATGTTTAAGAGCACTAAAAACATGAAGTCGGAGATGATGGATCGACTGACGGAAGACGTCGGCGGGTTCAACAACGCCTTCACCGCCGATGATGTGACCGTCTACTACGAGGTGGTACCTTCAAATTATCTCGAGACTCTGCTCTGGGCCGAGGGTGATCGGCTTTCCGGTCTCAACGTTGACGATCCAAACTTCAAATCAGAACGCGACGTTGTGAAGGAGGAATACCGGCAGAGTGTTCTGGCGCCGCCTTACGGCAAATTCTCCCATCTATTGCAGGAAAAATCGTTTACTCAGCATCCATACAAGCGGCCCACTATCGGCAGCATCGAAGACCTTGATGCCGCCACTCTGACGGACGTGCAGCAGTTTCACTCAACCTATTATCGACCCGACAATGCGACGCTGGTTATTGTGGGCGATTTTGATCAGAAGCAATTTGACGCCTGGGTAGATAAATATCTTGCGTCGATTCCAAAGCCCTCGACGCCGCTCCCGCGCGTGCAAGTAAAAGAGCCGGCGCGAACTGCCGAGATGCGCTTTAAGGAACACGGTCAGAACGTGCCGCTGCCCGCGGTCGGTCTTACCTATCTAACGCCACGGCAGTCAGACCCGGATTCCGACGTACTCAAAGTTGCGGATGCGATTCTTTCGGCGGGCGAATCATCGCGGCTTTATCACTCACTGGTTTATCAGCAGCAACTAGCGGCTGAAGTCGATGCGAGTTCGGATGTTCGAGAAGATGCGAGTCTGTTTGTCGTAACGGCCATTCTGTCGGAGGGTAAAAAGCCCGAGGATGCTGAGAAATCGTTGCTGGCGGAGATCAAGAAAATGCAGGATGCACCCGTCTCGGCAGCGGAACTGGAAAAAGCCAAGAACCAGATCATTACCGACCAACTGCGTCAGCGCGAAACCAGCAATGGAAAAGCGTTGGCGCTCGGCGAAGCCGCAGTGTTGCTTGGTGATCCCAATCGCCTAAACACGAACTTGGAGCGACTCCAGAGCGTGACGGCTGCGGATGTGCAGCGCGTTATGAAGAAATACCTGACTGATAATAATCGGCTGGTTCTGTACTACCTGCCCGAGGCGAAGACTGGAAGGAACGGTTCGCAAATGACAGACGGCGTGGGTGCACGTAAGGAGGGCAGGTAAGGTGAGCAACTTTAAAATGCTTTTGAGAGGAATTGCTAGTTCTTTGGCTTTGGGTGCGTTTGTACTCTTACCTTCAATCACCGCTGCCCAGACTCCGCAGGCAACACCGCCAGCGCCATCAGCACCTCGCTCAGTTCAATTTCCCAGCCCGGTTGAGCAGACCCTTCCGAACGGACTCCGCGTGATCGTTATTCAACGATCTAACACTCCGCTGGTTTCCGCACAGCTAATAATTAAGAACGGCGGGGAAGTCGATCCGCCGGAACTCTCCGGACTTGCCGACATGACCGCCAATCTGCTCACCAAAGGCACGGACAGCCGCGACGCGACGCAAATCGCGGAGGCGGTCGAGGCTCTCGGTGGTTCGCTGGATTCAGGGGCTCGCTGGGACGGTTCCACCGCGACCGTTGGCGTATCGTCGCCGAAGATTGGCGACGCGATAAAGATCCTCGCGGATGTGGTCCGACGTCCAACCTTCAAGACTGAAGAGATCGAGCGGTTACGCCAGCAGTATCTCGATAACCTGACAGTGGGGTTGGGTCAACCTGGCACTATTGCGCGTTTTGTCGCTGGCCGGGTCGTATTTGGCGATGCACCCTACGGCCATCCCATCAGCGGTACCCCCGAATCGCTGGCGCGAATCTCACGCGATGATATTGTCAAGATGCATAGCCTCTATTACAGACCAGACAATGCGATCCTGGTGATCGGCGGCGATATTCAGGCTAAGGATGCTTTTGATCTAGCGAAGCGCAATTTTGGAGATTGGCAAAAACCTGCTACGGCGTTGCCCGTAGTGAGCGCGGCTGCGATGGGTTCTGCCGCGGCGAAGACAGGTCGAGTTCTGGTAATTGACAAGCCCGATGCTGGGCAGGCTGCTGTTTATCTCGCGCGCACAGGCATCAACAGAAGCGACCCTGATTTCTTTCGCGGCATGGTTACCAACTCAGTGCTTAGCGGCTACTCAGGCCGGCTCAATCAAGAGATTCGCATCAAGCGAGGGTTGAGCTATGGGGCCGGCAGCTCCCTGGATGCAAGAAGAGATGTTGGGCCATTTGCCGCTTCGGCTCAGACTAAAAATCAGTCGGGTGCGCAGGTGGCTGATTTGTTGATTGGTGAAATCGGTCGCCTTTCGACTTCGCCGCCTTCGGAAAGCGAACTGACTCCGCGTAAGGCAGTTTTAATCGGCAACTTTGCGCGAAATCTGGAAACCGTGAACGGGCTTGTCGGGCAAATCAGTTCGTTGGCACTTTACGGCCTGGCCCTCGACGAAATCAATCGCTACATACAAAACGTTCAAACAATCAGCACTGCTGACGTGCAGAAGTTTGCCGGCAGTCGCCTCGACGCAAAGAGCGCGAACATTATCATTGTCGGCAACGCGAAAGAGTTCTTGCCTGAGTTGACCAAGCAGTTTCCCAATGTCGAGGTCATTCCAGTCGCCGAACTCGATCTGAATACGGCTTTGCTACGGAAGAAGAAAGCCTCGGACTAAGGCGATGATCGCTCGCATACTCTTCACGCGTGGTTTTTGGCTGTGCTGCCTGCTGCCTCTTTTGGGAACTACAGTGTGGGCTCAAACGCAATCCTCAGACGGCGTGGATGCGCGCGCCGACACCGCTGCGCTTGGGCGTCAACTTGGCAACGCCGATCCTTTGATGCGGCAGCGAGCGGCGGAAGCGTTGGCGCTACTTGCGGCCACTGATCAGAAAAAACTGCTGGAAGGTTATTACCTGCAGGAGAAGAACAAAACGGTTCGGTTGGCGCTTGAATGGGCCTTATATCGGATCGGCAAAGACGAAGCGCTTTTCCGCGTGGTGGGTGAGTTAGATTCTTCTCGGCATGATCAGGCCGTCGGTTATTTGACGCAGTTGGATACACCCGATTTGCTCTATCCATTTCTGCAGCGCCAGGACAACCGACCGAAAGTTACAGTTGGAATAATCGAAGCATTAGCACGATCAGCGAACGACCACACGCGCGAGAAGATCGAGCCGCTCCGTGATTCGGTTCAGCCAGGAGTCGCCGCGGCTGCCGAAAAAGCCATCGACGAGATCGACGCTCGTGGTACTCAAGCCGGACCATCGAAGCCAACTCGTCCCCGCGTTGTTGGCAACTCACCGTAATAAGCCACAATAGCCACAGATAAACGCAGATAGCCTGGGATCAAGTCGCTTTTTTGGAGTGCGCTGGCCAGGCAGCGCTTTGGCCACAGCTCCGCGCACTCGACTTTGATTGCGGTTAAGGCGGCACTGCTTTTTCTTCTGCCCACCAACACAAAAAGTCTTCTCAAAGGTCTGAGCGATTACGTATCAGACTTGAAACGCTATAAACATCTCACCCCTACCGGGGTGAAAACTAAGCTCTTCCGCGATCAGCATGTCGCCCATCAGCTTCGGTTTCTTTTCCAACTGACTCCCCCTCAGGCTCGTTGAATGGTTGAAGCCCAAACCATTGTATGATCGATTCGTCTGCTAATTGGTGGCAGGTTATACTCTCAGCCGATCCGACATGCACCGTAACCTTCGCTCATTCCTGGATCTACTCTCCAGAGAAAATAATCTGATTAAGATAGATGCCGAGCTAGACCCTTATCTCGAACTGCCAGAGGTCCATCGGCGTGTAATTGATCAAGGCGGCCCTGCGTTGATGTTTAAACGCGTGAAGGGAAGCCGCTATCCGGTCGTAACAAATCTTTTTGGCACCGCACGGCGAATCGAACTCGCCTTTGGTCCAAAGCCGGAAGCGACCGTTCGCGAGGTGGTCCAGGCAGCCGAGGCTTTGTTGCCGCCTCGCCCTAAGCAATTATGGAAGCATCGCGCGCTCGCTGTCGATCTGCTAAGGCTTGGCACACGGATGACGACTCGGGCTCCGATCACCGAAGCTGTCGATCGACCCGCCAAACTCACTGAGTTACCTGTGCTTACAACTTGGCAGGAGGACGGCGGTCCCTTCATAACCCTGCCGCTCGTTTACACCGAACATCCCCTTACCAGGAAACACAATCTGGGCATCTATCGCATGCAGGTCTACGGTGACCAATCGACTGGCTTGCACTGGCAGATACAGAAGGGAGGTGGCTTTCATTACAAAGAAGCGGAGTCCCTGGGACAGTCGTTGCCGGTCACAGTGTTTCTCGGTGGTCCACCTGCGTTGATACTGGCGGCAATTGCGCCGTTGCCGGAAGACGTTCCCGAGTTGTTGCTTGCTTCGTTACTGGCGGGAGAGAAGCTGAAACTGACAAAGAACCCGCTGGGCGGACATCAGCTGGCGGCCGAAGCTGAATTTGCGCTGGTGGGTCACGTCCCTCCTCGCGAAAGGAACCCCGAAGGTCCATTCGGGGACCATTACGGCTACTACTCGCTGCAACATGACTACCCGGTTTTCCATGCGGATGCTGTCTTTCACAGACATGATGCGATCTACCCCGCTACAGTAGTCGGCAAACCACGACAGGAAGATTTTTTCATCGGCGACTACTTGCAGAAGCTTCTGTCGCCGCTTTTCCCCTTGGTGATGCCCGGTGTTCGTGATCTTTGGACGTACGGCGAAACCGGGTTCCATTCCCTTTGCGCCGCTGTTGTTCGAGAACGTTATGGACGTGAGGCGCTGGTTTCCGGGTTTAGGATTCTCGGGGAAGGTCAGTTGTCGCTGACAAAATTTCTCATCCTCACGGACACGCCTCAAGATCTCCGGGACTTTCCACGGGTGTTGGAACATGTGCTGGCTCGCTTCAATCCTGAGTCTGACCTCTTTATCTTTTCCAACCTCTCGATGGACACGCTCGACTACACAAGCGGAAAAGTCAACGAAGGCAGCAAAGCACTCTTACTGGGTTTAGGAGAGGCCGTTCGTGAGTTGCCGCGAGAGTTCCGCGGTGAGTTGCCGGTCGGTGTTTCACGCGTCGAGGTCTTCTGCGCCGGCTGCCTGGTTGTGCAGGGTGTGTCCTACTTTGAAGATCCACAACAGGCGACGCGCCTGGCACGCGAGGTAGTATTTTCAGGCTGGGCACTGGTCGTTTTGCATGATGACGCGAGCGCCGCCAAATCGACAACAGACTTTTTGTGGTCCACCTGGACGCGCTTTGAACCTGCGGGCGATATTCACGCTGCCGAGGAAAAAGTACAGCGCCACCATCTGAGTTACAGCGGGCCTATTGTGATTGACGCGCGCCTGAAACCTGGTTTTCCGAAGGAGCTTGTGGTGCGAGAGGACATTGCAAAACTAGTGGATCGGCGTTGGTGTGAATACTTTCCGAGAGGGCTTTGACACACTAACAAGATTTCGTGTCGGTTCGGGTCTTTAGAGACTGTGTGAAAATGCAAAAATCCCACCAACCGCAGTTGGTGTATGGGATGTTGGGCGTTCCTTATCGAACCCAATCGTCTCGTCGTTCATCAGGAAGAAATTTCTCTCGCCAATTGGCCAGCAAGTTTGGATGGCTTCAGGGTAGCCGCTATTTCGGACATTCACGCCGGTTCGCCCTTCATCGGTACAGGAAAGGTGCGTCAGATCGTTTCAATGACAAACGATCAGAAACCCGATCTAATCGTGTTGCTGGGTGACTTTGTGGTCACGGACCGATTCTTCAAACATACGATAGAACCTGAAGTTATCGTGGAAGCCCTGAAGGATCTTCATGCACCGGGCGGCGTTTATGCAGTGCTGGGAAATCACGATTGGTGGTTCGATGGATATAGAGTCCGTAGAGCACTTGAAGCTGTTGGGATTAAAGTGCTCGAGAACGAGGTGGCGCGCGTTGATGCCAAAGGCGAGAAGCTCTGGCTCGCCGGCCTGGCCGATGCTTTGACCCGCCCGCAGGACGTATATGGGACACTAAGTAACTGAGCAAGCAGAATGCAGTTCGCTGCTCCGCTGCCCTTTAAAGAACATGACTCAACCGACGTCTCGGCTTTGCCGCCTGATGTGCGGCGGTGGCTCTGCCCCGCCGGCCAGCTCAGGTAACGCTTGTGCCCCTGGTTCGAGGCTTTGCCCCCTTGGGTTTAGTTGCAACTCGACGAGCGATGTCGATTCCTCTAGAGATGGCGCGTCGCGATCGGCTACGAAACAGCAGAATTAGAACCTTGCATGAGGGCAAAGCCCAAACAAGGGGCGCAGCCACAATGGAAGGTAAAGTCTGAACGGCGGGGCAGAGCCACCGCCTCACATCAAGCGGCAAAGCCGTGCGGCAGACTCGAATTCAATTCAAGGAAATATTTTTCACGTGGTGTAGTGTTCCCGGATTGGCAAAACGCTAATTGCCAATCGGCAATCATCTGAACTGTCTTGCGTACCATTCAACGATGTGTGGGCCAACCAGTAAAGCTGCGAGGGCGCCAATTCCCAGAAAGACTCCGAACGGCAAGAGCATCTGCATATCTCGTTTTCCCTGACGCAGCATTAGGAAGGTGCCGATAATTGATCCGGAAAGCACTCCCATAAAGATTGTGAGAATCGTCAAGCGCCACCCAAGATAGGCACCCACCATAAACATCATCTTCACGTCGCCGAGCCCCATGGCTTCGATACCACGCAGCTTTTCCCAAGTCCATCCCATTAACCAGAGCGAGCCACCGCCAATCAGCGCGCCGAGTAGTCCGCCGACGAGCGATGCCGCCCATATTGGCAGGCCGGACAATGCCCCTTGCATCAATGGCCCCAGGTCATCAAAGTGGGGACGTCCTACAACGTAGGGAATTACAATGCGTGCAATCAGGGCAAACACCATCCCGGGATAAGTAATTGCGTTCGGCAGGATCATGTGCTCGGCATCGATGAATATCAGAGCGACGAGCGCAGATACGAAAGCGAAATCAAACGGCAGAGCAAGGCTCAATCCGTCGCGCCAGGCAACAACAATAAAGAGTAGCCCGGTCATTAATTCGACTGCAGGGTAACGAGCTGAGATCGGCTCACGACAGGAGCGGCAGCGGCCCGCCAGTAAAAGATAGCTCACCACCGGCACGTTATCGTAAACCGCGATGACGCCGCCGCAGGAAGGACAACGTGAGTTTGGGAAAACGATCGACTCATCGCGCGGCAGTCGATGAATCACTACATTCAGGAAACTGCCGATGATGGCACCTAAAACGCCCGAAAAGATGTAAGCAAATGTCGGTGGGATGAGCAGATTCAGGTCTGGCAAGACCGCTGACGGGAAGAGGCTCATGCTGAAGGCATTGTAGCAAGTTTCCATGAAGTCTGGAGTTTTTCTAACAACGCATGTTGTTTCGGACTCAAGACTCCTGACTCGATACTTGTTTCTTATGCTGCGTCTCCCAGAGCATCAAATGCTTCAGAAATGCATGGTGCGCAGCAAAGCTCGCAATACTGAATCCGGCCAGCCCATCGCGAAAGCCGCACTTTAGAACGTAGCTGCGCAAAAAAGCGGAAGGGCCGGCGGCTACAATCCTGATACCCGAAGTTCGCTTTCCTTCTTCCCACATCTGGCGAGCCGATAATGGGGCGTAGCGTTCCCCAATCATTCGATGATGATGGGCGGCATCGTTGCTGGTGAAATGGAGAATATCACCCCTAATGTTTTCCACTTTCGAACCAGGCTGCATGCTTACAGATTCGTGGACATGACGGGGTTCCCAGCGCCCAAGCGATTTCTTGAAGAGACGCAACTGGCGATCAGGATACCAACCTCCACCGCGAATCCAGCGTCCCATATAGAAAGCGCGGCGGGCGATCCGGTATCCGTCCGCAGTTTGGTCCTTTTGTTTAGCACGAAGAGCTTCGATTGAGCTCTTCAGTTCATCAGAGATGCGCTCGTCAGCATCGAGACTGAACACCCAATCATGTACGGCTTGATCGACAGCGAATTGTTTCTGTCTTGCAAAACCGGGCCAGGCCCGTCTGATGACTCGCGCTCCACATTCTTCCGCGATTTCGCAAGTAGCGTCAGTCGACTCCGAATCGACGACAATAAGCTCGTCGGCCCAGGCGACGGATTCGCAGGCCGCGCGGATGTTCTTTGCTTCGTTGAAAGTGATGATCGCAGCCGAGATCTTCATTGCCAGTTGCCGATTGTAATGCAAGTCTCTGAATTCAGAGGCGCAAATCTCAATCGGCAACTGACAACCGAATGGTCCTCACGGTCTGGTGGGAACGTCTACAATCACATTGTTGGCGTGCAGCGTTGTCGACGTTGCGTGCTGGAGATTCGAGACTGCCTTGGTGTAGTCCGTCTCGGTGCGCACTTCCTGGGCGCGCGCATTGGTAAGCGCATTCTGCCGCTGGATGAGCAAGAAGGTTGTCGAACGGCCCACTGCATACAAACGCCGCTCGCCTTCAAACTGCACTTCGGCGTTCTTTCGCGCTTCGCGAGCCGCCACGACACGCTGGCGCGACGATTCGACTGCCTGAGCAGCATCGCGCACGTCGACCTCGACCTGCTGTTCAGTGGAGCGCATCGAGGCGTCGAGTTGCTCGCGTTGTATCCGCGCGCCCGCAAGATTCGCTTTTGCCGCAGTATTCTTGAACGGAATCTGAATGGCCACTCCAACAGAGATGTTGTATGTATTGAGGCCAAACAAATTGCTCAGGGTCTTGCCGTATCCGCCTACGAGGTCCGGGGGTGCCGTTCCAGTCACGGCGACCTGGGGAGAGGTGGCCACGGGAAAACCAGCTCGTCGTTGAATGTCCTGAATCTGATCAAGCAAGAAGGCATTTGGATTCTGAGTCGGATCGCCTGAGATGATCGGTACAAGCGTCCCCACCGGGGTTGTTAGCGCCGCAGACCCAGCCAGTCCCGTTGTCGCGAGTGTGGTTTGCAAGTCCATTTGAGGCTTTGTCTGATTCTTGAAAAACTGGATATCCACATCATTGATGTCGCGCTGAAGGCGCAGGCGTTGTAGATCAGGCCTGTTCTTGCGCGCCTCAGCAATAGCATCGTTCAAGTTAACAGGAGTGGTGTCGACAACTGGCGAATCTGTGGGTGTGATCTGAGCTGACCAGTCAGAGACAGTCGGATCTTTAAGCAGGAGCTGCTTCAAGAAATTCTCGGCGGCCGAAACTGTCTGCGTCGCAGTTAAGAGTGTTTGTTCTCTACTCGCCAATTCCGTAAGCACCTCAGCTCTGTCGAGCGGGGCTTTGGCACCCGCAGCGATCTGAGCTTCAATCTGCCGCAAATTCTCTCTTGAAAGGTTCACATTTTCGAGTTGCACCTGCTGGTCCCGAAGAGCAAAAACAAGGTCCCAGTAGGCAGTCTGTACCTGCGAGATGACGTCGATCGTCCGCCGACGAAAATCAGCGTCAGACTGCTCTACGCGCTTCTTCTGTATTTTTATTTGACGCCGATTACTATCGATAGGGTGATTCCGCCAGAGCGGCTGAGTGAACGTCAAAGCCAGATTCGATGAGTAAAAAGGATTCAGAGTACTGTTGGTGGCGCTCGTATCGGTCTTAGTGTTACTAAAGCTGAGCTGGTAGGTTCCACCCCCTCTTTCGAATGACTTGGTTAACGTCGGACTCAGCGTATATACGGTACTGGAGATCGTCCCCGAGCGACCTCCTCCGGCGAATATGCTCTGCGTGGGCGTAACCCTCTTATCGATTTGAGGCGTAATGCTAAAGAATGGATCGTAAAGTCCATACAGGAACCTCAACTGCGTTTCCGCAAACCGAACGTCGTCACGGGCAACTTCGATGTCGTTGTTGTTTGCAAGTGCACGGCGTATAGCATCATTAAGAGAGAGCGCCAATACATTCGCGGTGTTGACGCCAAGACGTGTTAGGTTCGGCATTGGTGGCGTGGCTCGAGGTTGTGCGACAGGGAAGTTTGGCTCCGCGGGTGTTTGATTGGGTTCGGGAGACGGCGTTGCCTGCTGGGTTGGATTCACCGGAGTCTGCTGGACCGTTGGCTGTTGCACATTTTGCTGGGCCGGTGTTTGCGGTGCAACATTAGTTGCCGGCGGAGCCTGAGGCGCAGGGCGCTGAGTAGCCGGCGGCGCCGTAGGATCCTGCGTGTTCGGTCTTGTTTCCGGCGGACTGGTCTGATTCTGCTCGCTACCCGGCGGCCGCGATGCGTCACGTTGAGCAGGATTGAACGGTGGCGTAGGCGCAGGCGTCGGCGTCTGAGCAATTGCCCCACTGCTCAGCATGAACATGGTGGCACCGCAAAGCGCCAGGCGTACAAGTAGACTGTGTCTCGCAATAAGCATTTGATCCAAAACTCCTTCAAGTTAATCCTTAAGTCTTCTGGGTAAAGCATCAGTGAATATTGGCAAACGACATGCCGCCGGATCAAGTCTGTACTACGTCATCTCAACTAGTGCGGTTTCAAAAAGATGGATCGGTAGAACATTGATCCGATGTAAATGGCCCTTTCGATAATGGGATAACGTGAGTTCGGAAATGGGATTAACAGCCGCTTGACACTCAATGCAACGCCGCATAATCTTGGCTTCTTTTAACCACAAGCTTTCTGCAAGACAGTCGAACCCTCGACTGCACGTGTGCCAACAGTGATGGTTGGTACACAAGAGATCCAAAGAGGAGCTTAACAAATGGCGGTTAAAGTTGGCATCAACGGTTTTGGACGGATTGGTCGGAATATCTTTCGCACCTCCATCGGCGACAGCGCCATCGATTTCGTGGCCGTCAACGATCTGACCGATACGAAAACGCTGGCGCACTTATTAAAATACGATTCTGTACTTGGCAATCTGGATCACGAAATCTCTTCGACAGAAAATGGAATAAGAGTTGACGACGACGAATTCCGGGTTTTTTCGCAGAGAGATCCTGCGGCAATCGACTGGGAGTCCGTGGGCGCTGAGATCGTGATCGAATCAACCGGCCTCTTTACTAAAGCCGAGGATGCAAAAAAGCATCTCCGAGGTTCGGTCAAGAAAGTAATCATCTCCGCCCCAGCCAAAAACGAAGACATCACAATCGTTCTCGGAGTAAACGAGGACAAGTACAACAGCGCCGAACACAACGTGATCTCAAACGCCTCGTGCACTACCAACTGCCTGGCGCCTGTGGCCAAGGTGATACATCAAAAATTTCGGATTCGCTCGGCCCAGATGACCACCATCCACTCTTACACCAACGACCAGCAGTTACTTGATTTGCCGCATAAGGATTTAAGGCGAGCCCGCGCGGCGGCGCTCTCCATGATCCCGACCTCTACAGGTGCTGCGAAAGCTGTGGCGCTGGTTCTGCCTGAGTTGAAAGGTAAATTCGACGGCATCTCGGTACGCGTCCCCACACCTAACGTGTCGTTGGTTGATGTGGTCATGAACGTGGAAAAAGAGACGACTTCGGAACAGGTGAATCGGGCACTTAAAGATGCAGCCAATGAAGAGTTACGCGGCATTCTGCAATTTTGCGAAGAGCCTCTGGTGTCAGTTGACTTCAAGAAGAACTCCAACTCTTCAATCGTCGACGCTGAGTACACAAAAGTAGTCAACGGAAACATGGTCAAGGTGCTATCGTGGTATGACAATGAGTGGGGTTATTCATGCCGTGTTCGAGACCTGATCAAGTTTATCGCGGCTAAGGGACTCTGAGCATTTCCAATTGACGATTGGAATGTTTTCGAATCAGCAATCGTTCTTGTTTACACTTTCAAACTTCCAAAGGTAGATTCTCCGCCCAAAGAACTGTGACGAAGCTATCTATCCAGGACTTGGATCTCTCAGATCGGCGCGTTTTCATTCGCGTTGACTTCAACGTTCCCTTTACAGACGGCAAAGTTGACGATGATACACGGATCCGCGCCTCGCTTCCGACCATCCAATACGCTACCGAGCACGCCGCCCGAGTGATTCTCGCGTCGCATCTCGGCCGCCCAAAAGGCGAGCGAGTTGAGAAATACAGTCTGAAGCCGGTCGCCCATCATCTGGCAACGTTGCTAGGCAAGCCCGTCGCCTTTGCCGACGATTGTGTTGGCGAGGCTGCTAAGTCGGCGGCCGAGAGTCTACATAACGGCGACATTCTCCTTCTCGAGAACCTGCGTTTTCACAGAGAAGAGGAGAAGAACGACGAAGCCTTTGCGCAGCAACTCGCCAGCCTGTGCGACGTCTATGTCAACGACGCTTTCGGCGCGGCACACCGGGCTCATGCATCAACAGTGGGAATAACGAAGTATGTCGCTCGTGCTGCTACGGGATTGTTAATGCAGAAGGAACTCGAATACCTGGGTCGAGTCATCAACGCTCCTGAGCATCCATTTGTAGCCATTCTGGGCGGCGCTAAAGTTTCGGACAAGATTCCCGTCATCAACGCGCTTGTCGATCGCAACGTCGATAAACTTCTCATCGGCGGGGCGATGGCCTACACATTCTTAAAAGCGGAAGGTTTTACTGTAGGAAAATCATTGGTCGAGAACGATATGCTGCAAACGGCTCTGAAAATCAAGAAGCGTGCGGAAGAAAAGGGTGTAGAGTTTCTATTGCCGACCGACCATCAGATAGTTGACAGTTACGAGCCGATTAAGGGCCAGCAGATTCTCACTAAGACGATTCCTATAGAGTTCACAAACGCCGGACACGTAGGCATGGACATCGGTGTCGAGACGGTTGCGCATTTTGCGAACGCCCTGCGAGACGCGCGTACAATTATCTGGAACGGTCCAATGGGCGTCTTTGAAGAGCCTCCGTTCGATCAGGGCACGATCGCAATCGCCAAGGCTATTGCCGAGGCTGCCGATCAGGGAGCCACAGTCGTTGTAGGCGGTGGTGACTCAGTTGCAGCGATCACAAAAGCCGGCGTCGCCGATCGCATCAGTCATATTTCCACAGGCGGCGGAGCGACACTGGAATTCCTCGCCGGGGAAGAACTCCCCGGTGTCGCTGCCTTGAACGACAAGTGAACCTAATGCGCAAACCCGTGATTGCTGGAAACTGGAAGATGTACAAGACGTTGGGCGAATCTGTCGACACCGTCCTGGCTTTGAAACCATTGGTTGCCAACGCGAATCACTGCGAGATAGTAGTTGCCCCAGTGTTTACTTCACTGAAGACGGTCGCTGATCGCCTCGAAGGATCCAATATTCGAGTGGCTGCTCAGAACTGTTCAACAGAGCCGGAGGGAGGTCCACACACCGGCGAAGTAGCGGCCTTCATGATCCGAGACGTCGGGGGCGCTTATGTAATTGTTGGCCACTCAGAGCGGCGCCAGTTGTACGCCGAGACAGATATCATGGTTAATCGAAAGGCGCAGGCGGCCATCTTTTCGGATCTGACGGTAATCATGTGTGTTGGTGAGAGCCTCGAGCAGAGGGAGCAGGGAATGGCCGAAAACGTGGTAAGCGGCCAGTTAAGTGGCGGCCTTAGCGGGTTGACAGCCTCAGATCTCAACCGTATCATCGTCGCCTACGAGCCCGTTTGGGCAATCGGTACGGGACGCACAGCGACGCCGGAGCAAGCGCAAGAAATGCACGCGTTTATCCGGCGTGTTTTCGCGGAAAGGCATTCCGAAACTGGAGCCCGTGGCTTGCGGATTCTCTACGGCGGGTCAGTAAAGCCGGACAACATTGCGGGCCTGATGACCCAACCAGATATTGATGGTGCGTTGGTAGGCGGAGCAAGTTTAAAGTCTGACAGTTTCGCGCAGATCGTTAATTATGAAAGGCGGTAAATGGTAATGGTAAATGGACATCTGAGGTTTGTAACCCGGATGCCTTGAACTTAGTTGCATACCATTTACTGTTTACCATTTACCATTCACCAAACTCATGCTGACTTATATTTTATACGGACTATTCATTCTGTCTTGCGTTGTGTTGATTATTTTTGTCTTGCTTCAGCCTGGAAAATCCGACGCGGGAGCGTTGTTTTCAAGCAGTGTTTCCAGCACGGCGTTTGGACCACGTGGCACGGCAAGCGTTCTTGCGAAGATCACCATTGCCGCCGCTGCGTCATTCATGCTGATTGCGCTGATGCTTTCTTTGCCAGCGGTGACCGGGTCGCACTCCGTTTTGCAGTCGACGAGTACCGAAAACGCGCCAACACCGCAGCCTTCGCCCGCGGCAACGGCAGTTCCAGCAGCCTCTCCTGTTACTCAGGGTGCAACGAGCGCTCCGTCACCTGAAGCAAGCAAACAGAATGTTAGCGGCACTGGAAGCTCTACTGTGAAACCGAAGGCGAGTCCCGCAAAGCAGAAGTGAGCACGGGCTGTGTTGGCTAGCCGAAGCGTTCATGTTCTGCGTAGTCTTAGTAATTGACATATGCCGAAGTGGCGGAACTGGCAGACGCGCACGTTTGAGGGGCGTGTGAGGTAACTCGTGGGGGTTCGAGTCCCCCCTTCGGCACCATCCACCCAAGTAACTCCTGTATTTGCAATATGTTACAACCCTCGTGTTCAATTAGTGTCTAAGCAATTACTTCGATGCAAGTCGAATTGGAAAGGCTACTTTCCACTGCGTCGAATCGAGCATTGCTCTGCGTAGCCTCTCATACTATGAGAGCGTTCGGCCCGAAGGGTAATCGTACGCCGTCGGCGACGACCAGCGCATAGTTGCTCTCGACGCACTCAGCCGCTTTGATGACGAAGTAAATCGGGCGGAATGACGGCGAGTATCTACCAGTTTTGGTTTCGAATCCTTAAGGTCCGAATCTTCTTCGATACTCAATACAGCAACCAGCACCTTGGGTTAGGCAATAACGTCGCCGTGGACCGGAGCGCGCCGTGTTGAGGCTGCCGTTAAAGCTCCAAGTCGGGGCAGTCGACTGTGCGGGGGCCAACCCGGATGAAGTCAAAGGGCCGCGAAGATCGTTAGGCTGGCCACCGCCAGGGTTAGAACAACCCCTGTCGTGTTTTGTTTCTCATCTCAGCCTCCCGCTCTTTATGGAGTCCGCCTTACACTCTAGGCGGCGCGCATCACGGCTGGCCGAACCGCCGCCTGTACTCCTGCGAGACGAGGAAGGAGCGGACCATCTCGGCTTGGACGAAGTCGCCGCCGAAGGAGTTGAGCTTGTCGAGCCAGAACTTCCACCCCCCGAAATCCACGTCCTGCGGATCGTCCGGGTTTCGCCTGAGATATCCGTAATACTGCATGAGCACAAACGCACGGTTGAACTCCGCACGTCGCAGGTCTTCATCCTCGGCCACCTTGAGCAACGCGACCGCATGTCCTGCATCCGTTTCGTTCATTGCAAGCTCTGCCACAAGCTGGTCCCGCTCTGAAGGCGAGAGCGCGCCCCCAGCCCGCGCGTTCAATGCGTCGACGAACTGCGCTGCGCTCATCGCCAGTGGGTAAGTGTCGCGGAAGCGCTGTCTCCGGACAAAATCCAGAGCGTAAGCGTTCTTGTTGAGTTCGAGCTGCTGCTGCCAGTCACTGATGCCGACACGCACGCCCTGGGAGATGCGCTGGGAGTCAGTCAGGAACTCCTGCCTGCGAATGACGGGAACGGTGCCGGACACTTCGGGCGAGGTGGTGTCACCGAAGGCGGCCTTATGGAAGCGGTAGGCGAGGTAGCCGGTTTCCTGGAACTCGATGGAGAGGAAAAAGGCAGCGCTGACGTTGATCCGCTTCACTTCTATGCACTCGACATCGCCACCGCAAGAGGTGATCTGGTTGGTCCAGAAGGCTAAGCCAGCGTCGTCTGGTTCACGGTTGAGGAAGTCGAGGTAGTGCTGACGGACAAAGAAGTCAGCGCAGTCGATAGGATTGGGGCAAGCGGCGGGCGCAAGCGGTTGCCATGATGGTTTGAAATTGTTCCCTGGTGCGTTGGTTAATTGGGTGAGGCCGGTCCCGTTAACGTTTTTTGTATAAATTTCGGTGTCGCCGCGCGACACCTGAAAAATGATCTTGCTGCCATCAGGACACCATTGTGGTTTATCACGACCCCCAAAGAGTGGATTTATACTTCCACTATCGAACTCCTGACGGTTTGATCCGTCAGCGTTAGCAATACCAATATTCTCAAAGTTTGCGTAATCGAATGTACGGAACGCTATCATGTTGCCGGTCGGCGACCAGGAGGATGCCAAATCGGTTTCCCCATCAAGATGCTCCAATGCCTGCAAATCGGTACCGTCGGGCTTTACACTGTACAGGTTGTGAAAAAAGGTGGAAACCTGCCTGCTGAAGAGAATTCTGGAGCCGTCGGGCGACCACGATGGTTCCCTCTCATCTTCGGGACCATTTATCAGAACATGGCGATTGCTGCCGTCTTTATTGACTATGAAAATGTTGCTTGGGAAAGCTGAAGGTTCCTGAAATACGATCCGGTTGCCTTCCGGAGACCAACTCATCGACCAGTCGTCCCAGATGGTAAATCTAAGGTCAAACGTAATAGGCGTGATCTCGGTCTTGTTGGTTCCATCAGCGTTCATTTGAAATATTCCGAACGCGCCTGATGGTCCCTGGCTTACAAAAGCGATCTTCGTACCATCAGGCGACCAAGTGGGATGATCGTCCACGATGGTGTTGTTCGTAAGTCGAACCTGATTCGTCCCGTCTGCATTCATTAAATATATCTCGCGGTTACCATCGCGGTCGCTAGCAAACGCAATCTTGCCGTTAGCGCGAAGCGTCGGTGTTACAGTGGGATTTGGCGTTGCGTTTGGAGTCGGTGTCGGCGAAGGGAGCGGCGTTTGCGAGGCGCCGTCGCCTTGATAACGAACCACTACAAAGTCATAGAAGTCCCACGCAAGGTTGTCGGTGTTGCCTGCGACAACAATTTGGCCGTCAGCTTGAATTGCCGCGGCAACGGCGTAGTCCTGACCGCCAAATCCAGTGGTAACTTTGCCGGTGCCATTAAATGTGGTATCAAGCGAGCCGTTTGGGTTGAAGCGAACAACAGCGAAATCAGAGCGGCTGTTAATCCAGCTGTAACCGGCGACAACAATCTTTTCGTTGGGTTGAATCGCTACTGAATAAGCTTGATCGTAGGAATTACCAATCGGAATAATGATTTTTCCAGTGTTGCCAAATGAAGTATCAAGCGATCCCTCTGGATTGTAGCGAACAACAGCAAAGCCACCTGTCGAATCTAAGGTATAGGCGGTAACAACGATTTTACCGTTTGGTTGAATTGCTAAGTCACTAGCGCCGCTATCGGAACTACCAACCGAGGTTACAACTTTGCCTGTGCCGTTGAATGAATTGTCAAGAGTTCCGTCGGTGTTGTAACGGACAACGGTAACAGCAGAGAAACCGTTTTCGCTCGAACCGGCGGCAACAATCTTTCCGTCCGATTGGATGGCTACCGAATTAGTACTGCCCTCAACCGGAGTGATAACTATGCCGGTGCCGCCAAATGAACTGTCTAGTGAGCCGTTTGAATTGTAACGGACAACAGTGAAATTAGAGCTTACGGCAACTATCTTACCGTCCAATTGAATCGCTACAGAACTAGCACCGCTGTCCCCAACCGAGGTAATGACTTCGCCCGTGCCGTTAAATGAAGTATCAAGCGAGCCGTTCGTGTTGTAACGGACGACAGCCAGGCGCCACGAGCCGGGCGAGCTTGGGATGTCATAGATGCTGCCGGCGACAACAATCTTGCCGTCGGCTTGAATCGCTACCGCACTAGCCGAATCATGAGAGTTACCAACCTGAGTGATAACTATACCGGTACCGCCAAATGAAGTGTCCAGCGAGCCGTCCGTGTTGTAACGCACAACCGCAAAATTCCAGGTTGCTCCATTTAAATTGCTACGACCTACAGTCACAATCTTGCCATCGGATTGAATCGCCATCGCGGAAGCACTATCCAGGGTCCTCATCGAACTACCTCTAGTGATTACTATTCCGCCGCTGCCGAACGTCGGGTCAAGATCGCCCGGCGCGGCTAACGTCAAAGCAGGCGACGCTAACAACAGACCAACCGCCAACAGTCCCAACCAAAAGTTCTGAACGGAATGTTGTGCTTTGACACGCAAGTATTTCATTGGCCCATCAACCTTTCGTACGCTTTGAGCTTCAAGACGCGACCTTTGACGTCTCCCATCGGTTAACGCGAGAATTTCGAACGAAACCACTAATGACCTCCGGCTTTGCACAAAAAGCCAATCCCCCACGGCAGTAGGTGATAGTTCAAATTCTTCCTGCAAAGCACTCGCACGCCTCGCTCGAATCCCGCACACGGCATGTAGGGTCGTTAAAGTCCTCTTTATGATTCGAAAGTGCACATTCAAAGTCCGCGCGATTGCGAAAGGCTCAGCGGTCAATCCTTCCCAGCGGTGGCGAAAGAGGTTTTCGTCTTAGTTGGTAGAAAGGACCTCAGCAAAGCCTCCCGCGATCACTTTTCACAATCTCTAATGAGCGGCTCTCGCTCGCGTGGGCCGGAAGAAGTGACTCGTCGCGAAATGAGAGACCTGCTTACCAATAATCGCCCCTTTCTGAGTTGAGTTCCGGTAATGCATGCCTCCATATATGCGAGCATCGAGTATGTCTTGGAGTGCCTGCGAGAAGCTCGTGTAGTGACGGACAGGCTCCGTCAATCCAGCGACCAGACTGTTCATGGTGAAGTCGAAGTCATCGGTCCCAAAGAAGAAATCCAGCGTCTCGGTCGCAGCAGCACTAAAGCAACCATGCGCCGCTGGGTATTCGGGATGGTTCGGGGTGACGACCAAGCCGATCCAGCTGGGATTGGGTTCAGTTTGTAGGTTTCCATCGGTGTCGCCAGCGCGAATTGCGGTCACTGGCCGCCAAAAGTTGTAGTAGAACTTCGAGTCCCAACACGCGATCATCGAATCGCTGACCGCCGTCGTAAGGAGCGCGAACAAGCGTGCGTTGTCTACTAACATCAATTCCTGGCTGGCGGAGATACCACGCCAGGCACGATTCCACTGAAGCACGGGTTGGTCGGAGATGAAACGCGCCAAGTCGGTTTGCTCGGGCGTGCGTGTGCTTCCGGTCGCCACTCCAAGGCTCTTGCTCTCGTTGTAATCGCGTACCCAAAGGTCGCTCGTTAGATCGGGTGGTGGCTCGGCTCTGAACTGCGATGGAGTGTTAAGCGTCCAGGGCCGAACTTGTGCGACCTCGGGAGCCTGGGCAGACAGGAATGCTGGCGGCGTCGGGTTCCAAACGCCCGGGCCGCTACCTGGTGTGTAAGCAACTACGGCGTCCCGACCGTCGCCAGTCCTGAACAACAACGTACCGGCGGCCACTTGCTGACCGACAGAGATACCATTGGTTTTCGCTGGTCCATCCGCGATCGCAGCTAGCGACGTCGCATACTTAACGTCCAGGTCTGCCTGCTGGCCTGGGAATAGTGCGACGAGGACGTCGTGGGCTGCGGCCACTGCTGCGGCTTCAGGCGAAGCAGGAGTAACCACATCTGGCCTTACGGCATATGGAGCAAAAGGGTAGCCTTCTATCGCATTGACTGCGTCATACATCGCCACGTGAACCATAGCAAGTCGAATCATCCCACGTGGAGGAGGCAAGCCGGCCACGGTGACAATGGCGTTGGCCGCATGCCCATTCCAGTCAAGCACCACGTCCTGAGCGAGAACGGCACGACTTAGAGAGGCGACCAGACACAGGGCTAAGAAAGTCTTCCCGAGGAGTGCAATTCCTCGCATAGGAATCTTTCGTTGGTTTCTCCGCGAATCAGGGGTCTGGGGTGTTGAGGTAAAGTGTTTCATTGAGTATCTCCTCCTTTGGAGCTGTTCGCAATTAACGAGTTTTGTTCAGCCTGCGTGCTCCCCGGCGGTGAGAGCAAAGTTTCGAGTCTAGGGACTAAGGCTTGGCCCATCGTCGAGCTAGATCGTGTGAGGTGAGTTCTCCTATCATCCGTCGACTTACTGATGCGCGAACCGCGGCCCGAAACTGCAGGACGGCAAGCGGCCTAAGCTGATGGATGACGATCCTTCGGTGCGCCATCTCACGACACACCTCACATCCTTATTGCCTGTCACCCACTAACGCGGGAATTTTGAATGGAATTACCAAGGCCGCTCGCGCCCTTTACGCAAGGCGTCGTTTCGAGCCACGACGAAAAGCGTATTGGCAGGTATAATCTAGCTGCTTCAAACTCAGCCCAGTGCGTTCTCAATACGAATCTGAAAATGGAATCCCCCGCACCACATGATGTAACTCAATTGCTCGTAGCGTGGGGCAATGGCGACCAGGCCGCTCGCGACGCGTTGATGTCCGTTGTTTACGAAGAACTCCATCGACTCGCCGGGCGGTATATGAGACGCGAATCACCCGGTCACACACTTCAGACATCGGCTCTTGTTAATGAAGCCTTTCTTCGACTGGTGGACCAGCGGAGCGTGCATTGGCAAAACCGCGCGCATTTTTTCGGGATCGCGGCGCAGATGATGCGTCGAATTTTGGTTGATTACGCTCGAAGTCGTAGCTATGCCAAACGGGGAGGAGGCGCTCCTGCGTTGTCGCTGGACGAAGGGTTGATTGTTTCGGAAGAACGGAGCGCCGAGGTCGTCGCCGTCCATGAGGCGCTGGAGGAGCTGGCGAAGTTCGACGCGCGCAAGTGCCAAATCGTGGAGCTGCGGTTCTTTGGCGGACTCAGCACGGAAGAGACAGCCGAGGTGCTGGGCGTGTCACCTGGTACGGTAAATCGCGATTGGAGTTTGGCAAAAGCGTGGCTTCGTCGAGAAATCGGCCCGGAGACATCAAACAGTTAGAAGTTTCGCGCGAATTTCTCGCGTTAAGTTTGAATGGGCTCGTCCGCCCAGGCATGGGCGCCTAACATTTACCCGCCAACATGAGGGTTGACTAAGGTGTCCCTGCCTCTGGGTTACTAAATTTTGAAATTCTCACTCGTTTTATTTCGTGTAAGTTCGTGTTGTGAAACCACACGAAATAATTTGCAAAATAGAACCGGGTGTGCGAGACGCAGAGCCTGGGACCAAGTATCAGTTTGAGCGTCAGAGACGACCAGATGACACCCGAACGTTGGCAACAAATCGATCAGTTGTTCCACGCAGCTTTGGAGTGTGGGCCGGGGCAGAGAAAAGAATTCCTCGCCGCCGAATGTGACGGTGACGAGCCGTTGCGTCGAGAAGTCGAATCGTTGCTGTCATCTTTTGAAGATGCTGCTGGTTTCATTGAAACTCCCGCCGGCGATGTCGCTGCCGAGTTACTCGGCACACACCGCTCGACATACGAACCCGAAGATCAAATTCAAAACTACCGAATAGTGCGTGACCTTGGTTCCGGCGGCATGGGTGAAGTCTATCTTGCCGAAGATATCCGACTAAACCGGAAAGTTGCGTTGAAACTTCTTCCGAAGCATTTCACGGTTAACCCTGACCGCGTGCGGAGATTCGAACGCGAGGCGCGCGCTGTGTCAGCCCTAAATCATCCGAACATCGTCACCATCTACGAGATTGGGCAGTCAAACACAACGCATTTTATCGCTACTGAGTTCGTTGATGGCAAAACCCTGCGCCAGCTAATTAATGAGAAGCCCTTTACTCTCACTGAGACCCTGAACGTAAGTATGCAAATTGCTGAAGCGCTCAGTGGCGCCCACGCAGCCGGAATCATCCACCGCGACGTTAAGCCCGAGAACATCATGATCCGGCCCGACGGTTATGTGAAGATTCTCGACTTTGGTCTGGCGAAGCTAACCGAACAGCAGGTCATAGACGCCGACCTCGAGACTCCCACGCTGCTTCAAACGAACCCTGGCCTGGTGATGGGCACCGTTCAATACATGTCGCCCGAACAGGCGCGCGCAAAGAATGTCGGCGTTGGAGCTGACATTTGGTCTCTCGGAATTGTGATGTACGAGTTGCTGGCCGGACATGTACCGTTCTCGGGAGAGACATCCAGTCACGTGTTGGTTTCGCTAATGGAGAACAAGCTCCCACCGCTGAGAGACCATGCGAATGTTCCTGAGGAATTAGATCGATTCGTTACGAAGGCGCTGCAAAAGAATCAAAAAGAGCGATATGAAACCTCTGATCAGCTTGCTCGCGATTTGAGAGCTCTGAAGCAAAAGCTACAACTCGACTCCCATCGGAATGAGTG
>WNFZ01002265.1_pt1 | contig 35970 bp, 38 predicted proteins | sample 5400081 | NCBI WGS metagenome assembly WNFZ01 (sample SAMN13153365, study PRJNA577476) | soil metagenome | isolation source: 80 cm soil or saprolite under grassland replicate 1 | place: USA:California | collected 2016-06-15 | reverse complement strand
CAGACTACGGAGTAGCCTGTCTGGCAGAGGGCAAGGACGGAGGGCCCTTGGTCCTACGGCCGGGGCGGCCCGGAGGACCCCCCCGGTCCTTGGGCCCGTAGGGGGTCCTCGGGCCAGGGGTGGGACCTACGGTGGGCGGCGAACCATGGGCTCCAAGTCCTTGGGCCAACGGCTTTGGAAGGAGCTATTCTAGGGGAACGAGCTTATTCTAGTGGCAAAGGTTCTCCGTATTCATCCCTCTGAATTACCCGTAGAGCTTAAAGAGATCCTCATAGGTCTTTTACTTGGTAACCTCCATTGTCAACGTAGGAGTCCTACCGGTAACACTAGACTATTGTTCGAGCAAGGGGAGATCCATAAGGAGTATCTGCTACATACGTTTGATCTTTCCAAAGCTATTGCGGTGCCCCGCCTAGATTCTCTAGACGTCTAGACAAGCGTACAGGTAAGGTCTATTATAGTGGAAGATTTAGGTACTCTTTCTTTACCTCTTTTTAACTACTTTTACGATTGATTTTATGTGGAAAGGTTAAGAAGCTCCCGGCTACAATCAGCTCATTACTCACAGCTAGAGGGTTAGCTTACTGGTCAATGAACGATGGTACTAAATGTGGCTCAGGGTTTAGGTTGAATATCCTGCCTCGTTCTCCAAAGAGGAAAATCTATGCCTATTGAAGTTCTGAAACACAATTTTGAGCTTGAAAGTACCTGAACACCCATGACCGGAAAAAGGGCCAACACCGTATCTACATAGCCGCTAAGTCAATGCCACCTCGGGTGAGGACCCGACGGTCCGGCCTACGGTACCACCCCCGGCCCGGAGGACCAAGGGCCCCCGGTCCTTGGGCCCGTAGGGGGGGCCCACCGTCCCCCTTGGCCCCAGGACGGGTCCTCGGGCCAGGGGTTGGGACCGTAGGTGGGGCTTGGTTCCAAGACCGGGGGGAGGCGGTACCGAGAGCTGGTCTTACCGCTTCTTCCACGAGAGCATGATATACAAACTTTCCATAGATTAATTGACTGGCTAAATACTCATCATTCTTTAGACATACCTAAGCTGCCTCTCAACACTTCTCCTTTAGATAACGACGCTAGGTTTGCAGGAATAACAGAAGCGGACGGATATTTTGGTGTTACAATTTCAGAGGCTAAGCCTAAATCCTAGACTAGAAAACGCTCTCAAAGCCGAAGAGTTAAATGCCGATTTACTATAGAACAACGACAATTTGACAAACCAACAGGATTGTCATGTGAAGCTTTTATGAGTATGATCGCTAAATACTTCGAAGTGTCTCTTCTTACTTCTATCCGACACAATGCCAAATTTGCTTCTTCTGCTAAATCCTTACTATTTTAGCGCAGAATCACTTCACAAATTAAGCAAAGCAATCACTTACTTCGAAAAGTATCCATTAATCGGCATTAAAGGTTTAGATTATAGAGATTTTGCCTTTGTCTATCAAATGATCCTAAATAAAGAGCATCTTACTGACAAGGGTAAGGAAAATATCAAACAAATTGTAACTGGTATGAGTAACCGTCAATTTTATAATTGAAATAATTGGTTCAAACTTATTCATGAGTAAACTTTTATGAGAATGCATAGATCCTGCCATAAAGATATAGTCCATCCCCTTATGAGAGTAAGGGGGTAGTCTTGACATTCCTAGGACACCATACTCTTCGTGTCCAACGGGGCCTTATGTTAGGAGTTATCCTCTTCGTTGTGTCCGAGTGCTTTTTCTTCTTGTCTATCTTTTGGGCCTTCTTTGATGCCGCTTTAGCGCCTACGGTGGAGCTAGGTTGTGCATGGCCTCCGGCTGGTATTCAGCCTATAGATCCTTGGGAATGGCCTCTTGTAAACACCATACTCTTACTATCTTCAGGTGCAACTGCAACCTGGTCACATCACGCTCTTATAGCCGGAGACCGAAAAGACGCCCTACTGGGGCTTGCTTGCACTCTGGTTCTTGCTTTTATTTTCACGGGGATTCAGCTGTATGAGTACTATGAAGCATCCTTTACTATCTCGGATGGAGCCTTCGGAGCTTGCTTCTTCTTTGGTACTGGTATGCACGGATGCCATGTCATAATTGGTTCAATATTTCTCTCTGTTTGCTTATATCGTATGTATAACTACCATTTTACTAAGCATCATCATGTTGGATACGAGGGTGCCCTTATCTACTGGCAAAGAAATGCCGTCTTAGAAGGTAACTTCTATTATTACCACTCTACCATATGCGGGAAACTCCTAAAGGCGTAGGTAGGCACTGTTGCTGCATATATATGCCGCAACCGCCTAACAATCCTGACGTATGTCACAATGGACAATCCGCAGGAAACCAAAGTTTAGGGTTCCCCAGAGACTAATACGTAGAGCATCCTATTAGACAGGGATGAAGATAGAGTCCGACCGCTTCTGTAAGGATTCGGATCTTTTGATTTTGTTGATATCGTCTGGTTAATCCTTTACATCTTCTTTTATCATTTTGGAGGCGGTGAGCCTCCTCTATTATAAAAAATACCCCCCCCCAGTTCTTTCTTAGTTTAACCTTAGAAGTAAAGTGTGTGTTCTCACATATGCTAAACCTGTTAAATTGGAACTTAGTTAACCTGCTGTTCAAGGTACGGTCTTACTCAAGTAAGGCTCCCCCTTTAACCTTGCTTGCTAAAGAGGCAAGTATAGGACTCATTCTAGGTGATGCTACGCTTCTACTAAAGTACCCTAATGGGTAATGCCTACCTGAAGTATGCGCAGAGCGTTAAACATGCCGAGTATTTGGGTCTAGTTTTCTCTTTGTTGAAGCCCATTTGCCAAATGACCACTCCTCACTTAAGCCAGCCCCTATGCTGCAGACTACGGAGTAGCCTGTCTGGCCGGGCTTGGTCGGATTCGAACCGACATCTTTCAACGTGACAAGTTGATTTTTTACCTGTTAAAATACAAACCCCGAAGAACTATACAAGAACTAAAAAGGGAGGCTTACTTTAACTCTTAAAAGAGAAAGCGACTTAGCCCGTTTGGGAGCCCCGTAATTATTTCAAAACAAGGAAGGTTTACAGTCCAGCCCGATATTTCATTGAAGCGGGCATATGAGAACTGACGATATCCTGCAGCTTAGTAACTTCTCGCTTAGGTATCCGTATAATGTATTGCTCTTTAGCGGCATTATGTGTATTTCGAGCCGATTCGATATTCAAATTCTTAAGAAGAGCAGATCGTAATAGATCTACTTCCTCAGCAGTAAATAAATGCGTAGCGATTCTATCGTACCACGAGATTTATCCCAAATTCCCATCCCCTGAAACCCAATAGGGTGATGCAACAGGGGTTAAGAGTTCAGCAATGTTCGAAGGAACGATCTTTACTTATTTGCCCTCTGCTTGTAGGTACCATTGATGGTATAGTGTGGTAAATAAGGGCAGCGTAAAGGTAGAGAAGGAATACATAATCCGCATATTACCTGAAAGTCTCATAATGGTTTTTTCTTCTATAGGGAGAGATCCTACGATTCCTAAAGAATTCAAGAGCTCCCAAAATTGGGAAAACAAAGTACGGTAGAGGCCAAAGCACGGGAAGGAGAGATCTGGTATACGTGAACCTTAGGCATAGTGAAATCCGTTATGTTCGCATACATCGTATACTTTCTCGCTTTGATACGTTCAAACCCTTCCGCAGTACGATGACCACCTTGAAGCATGATCTCATATTCTTCACGGAAACTTAGATATTAAGAACTTAGTTGTGTTTAACTGATAACGATCAAAAAGAGGTATTAATTTTGCATGAATCACTTGAAAAGAAGTTAGTCTAAATCTCGCCTCCCACGGTAAGAATCGACATAGCCAGCGCCAAAATAGCTTGTTTTTCAACCACTCTAAAATCTGCAAGTGGTCTATGTGAAGGGTTACTGATAATTCTAACTGCACCTGGGGTATCTTTAGATTATAAACTTCACACCGAAATAACCCTCCACATAAATAAATCCCGAAACCCATTGACCCAGATTTTGGGGAACGTCTTCCAAAGGCCACCTCACCTACGGTCCCAACCCCTGGCCCGAGGACCCCCTCGGTCCTGGGGCCAAGGGGGACGGGGAGGGTTGGCACTACTCTACGGTCTAAGATTTGTCCATTCAACCTTAATGGAATACTCTAGTAGGTTAACAGGTAGGATACGATGCTTAGCTAAGGCTATTGGATAGACCAGTCGTAGAGATCGAATCTACTAGATACCATACCTAACGGAGTGGTAAGAGCTCTAAGGGTAGAAGTGTTATACCAACTATAGGATAGGTAGGTTAAGAGTCTTAGCCATAAGGAACTACGATCTATAAGATTGAAAGGCTAAGGATCAATTGAGCTAGAGTAAACTCAGAGATTGAAAGGCTACCGTATCGAATAGGATAGCTATGGCTAGTTAATGTGGCTCTTCACGATACCACTGCGTTACCTCTTCGGCCTAGCCCCCGGTCTCGGACCACGGGCCCTCGTCCGGAGGCCGAGGCTGATACCCATCTCTGATGTCGTTACCATTGCATTAGCTCTAGAAGTCAGTTCGATAAGAGGTAGTCTCCTACTAAACTACAGTATGGACCGGTAGATCTTTGGATAGAAGCAGTTAGACAATAGCTAAGTCCTAAGGCTATCACCTCACTACCGTTAGGTAAGCTCTACACAGCAAACCATACTAGAGATAAACTGGATGGATAGAGTAGTTTACCATACCAAACTACTGAAGGCTAGGAGTTGTGCTATCGCTAGGAGTAGTTAACTACCGTTAAGACATATAGAAGGAGGCGTATTATCCTGCCGATAGTAAAGATAGAAACCATTACGCTAAGATTAGAAACGCTTAACAGAAAAGAATACCTCGAATGGGAACCATCTTATTCCACCCCCCGGTCCCCTTGGCCCCAGGACGGGTCCTCGGGCCAGGGCAGAGCCCTCTGCCAGACAGGCTACTCCGTAGTCTGCAGCAGAGGGGTCGGACCAAGGGCCCTAGTCCGGGGGCCGAGGCCTGCCTAAAAAAGGAGGAACATTTTCTTTCTACGGGCCCAAAAGGCTGGATGAGTTTACCCTCCTTCTCTCACAGGAGTCATTGCCGGGATGCAGGTCGGGACTCTTGCATCGGTTTCCCTCCAGGTTGTCTAAATGCTAGACTGCAATTGGAGCAAAATGATCTAGCCTTTGTTCAGCATCTCTGGGATCTCTTGACTAATATTGGAATAGTCGGTGTCCATCCAGATAAGTATCTCGTCTGGATAAGCAAAGCGGGAAAACTAATGTTAGTTATGCGTTTTCTACCTTTACTCTGCCCCTCTTTACTGAGCTGTTTGAGCAATGGTATATTAAAGTGGACGAGCGTAACGTTAAAATCCTTCCTTCGAATATTGCTGAACTCTTAACTCCGAGCCTCGCCCTTGCTTTCCCCACCTAACCCGGCCGGGCCCCCGGCCCGGAGGACCAAGGGCCCCCGGTCCTTGGGCCCGTAGGGGGCCGTAGGACCAAGGGCCCCCTTGGCCCCAGGACCGAGGGCGTCCTCGGCCAGGGGTCGTCCTTGGGCCGAAGGGGACGCCCTCCTACTTGGGCCGGCCGGAGGACGCCCTCCGTCCCCCTTGGCCCCAGGACGGGTCCTCGGGCCAGGGCAGAGCCCTCTGCCAGACAGGCTACTCCGTAGTCTGCAGCAGAGGGGTTGGGCCGAAGGGAGGGTTGTACCATTATGGCACAGTTATTTTCATATCAATAAAGCCTCTTTTTCGTGTAGGCTAACATAGGGTGTGTGAAATGGCAAAGTGGGAGACTCAACAGATGGATTTATACCACAAGCTAGACAAAAAGGAGCTTGGCAAATAGGGTATTTTAGCAGATTTGAAGTTTTTAGATTGGCGAATATAATACTCTTCAAAGATAGGTTGGAAAGCTTTCCATAGCTGGCCTTCAAGACGTCAGGTTTGGACGCTGATTAGGCGTGAATTGCACGAGAGTTTTCCATGGTCTATCGCGCATTTCTCATCTTTCGGAGTATGGGATTGTTTCGAAGGAATACGCCACAATTGTGTTTGTTTGTTTAATTTCAGAGGAGCCCTTATTATTGGTTATAAAAGCTTCTAAGGGAGCTACTAAAGGGTTTAAAGAATTAGCATCTCAACAAACAGAGAAAACTTGCGGTTTGGGGCAGGAAGCGGAGAAGGCATAATGTTGGTATGGGGAACTTGGTTTACTTTTGCGTTCTAAATAAGGATCTAAATGATTTGGTTACATATTTTGAGACATATTTAAAACCTTTAACTTCAGAGGTAACCTTTTTCGAGCCCTTCACGTCTACATAGCCGTATCCTCATAGATTTCCTAATGTATTCTTGCATTTATAGCATGTGCCGAAGGTTTTAGTTTTAGGGTTTCAACCCGCTTTACAGCTTCCCTTATGGAGTTCAATCTTGTCAAGTATCACATGATAATTAAGATTTCCAATCATTTGGAACTCTACAGCTCTGAATCATCGGAAATCTTATTGAAGAAGTTGTGGCCTTTGGCGATATTATTACATAAAAATTCAGTAAAAGTTCAAAATAACTTATAAAAATCACCTTTGACACCTGCTATAGCTGCAAGAATGCTCTGACTAAACTTTGGGGTTATACTTATATTCGTGGTTCAAGAAGGGTAAAAACCCAAGATAAAGTATAATAGTTTGTTGCGAAGTATGTAACTAAGGGTTTCAAGTCACGACTACAAGGGTTTGGCGCCCCCACACCTCCTTTCAGCACTATGCCTTTTCAGCTTCATGGCCTAAACCTGTCGTAACTACTGTGTGTTGATAGCCTCGGCCTCCGGACGAGGGCCCGTGGTCCGAGACCGGGGCTTCTAAAATTAACCCTGCCATAGAGCCGGTCACCATTGCCTACCTAAACCGACCAGCCATATCACCTTAGCGCTGAACAGGGTTAGTACCTCTCCATTGGCTATGCAACTCTTTTGTATTCTTACTTAGCCTAATTAGCATGGTCTTGCTATCGGTCTGGATGACGGATGTAGTAGTTTGTGCCCCCTAGACCAGGTAAACCTGGTCGGGTAGATCATACCTTCCCTATAGTATAAATTAATAGTAATAGGGGTATTCTATATTAAAATGAATATTTGGAGAGGGGGGCTATAACAGGAATTTACTAGAATTACAGTCTGGCACTAGGGAATCCGAATTTCTGACGAGGGAGGAGTCCTACACCAGACAACACCTTTTTGTGCAAGTGGCCGAGTCGAACGGCCTCCTTCAGAACATGAGTCTAATATGCGACCGTTACACCAACTTGCAAAAAACAAAACCAGCAGGGTAGGCCGGGTAGCACTGCACCTCTGCCGCTCGGCAGCGAAGGTGGGTTTAAGCTCCCCGCAAGACCTCCTAAGTTAAACGTGTTGGACATTCCCTGCCAGTCTTCGAGGTGCGGATTTAATTCGAATCCCAATGGTGAAACCAAATAAAGGAGAGACAAAATAATCAAATATAGGGGAATCGGAGGATAGAATTTCACTTCTCCCGCGAGTCGCCCTCCCAATCCTTGGACAGGATTAAGAGAGGATAGTTGAAGCGAAAGAGAGATACTGCAACGAAGCAGTTCAAGAATGAAACCTAAAGGGGAGCAGAAGATAGACTGCAAGGCAGAGTAAGACACGAAGTGGGTTGACACCGAGTAGATTAAGATACAGAAGAATAAGAATGGAGGCGATTTTAAAGTTGAGAATAGACTTAGAGGTGTGGCTAACAATGAGGGTAACTACGTTATTCCGCCACCTCCCCCATGCCCACCTTCGGCCCAACCCTCTGCCGCAGACTACGGAGTAGCCTGTCTGGCAGAGGGCAAGTAGGAGGGGGTCCCCCTTGGCCCCAGGACCGAGGGCGTCCTCGGGCCGGGGGTCAGGCCGCCCGGAGGTACCACCCCCGGCCCGGAGGACCAAGGGCCCCCGGTCCTTGGGCCCGTAGGGGGGGCCCACCGTCCCCCTTGGCCCCAGGACCGAGGGCGTCCTCGGGCCAGGGGTTGGGACCGTAGGTGGGCACGGGCCAAGGGGGGCGTTCCAGCTAGCTCCAATCGAAGCCACGCAGTACAGCTGGCGATTACCCTGATTGGTTTTACTGATTCAATTTAAATCCCACAAGTAGTGCTTCGTATACCTACCTTCCCCACACTACGAGTGTTTTTTGGAGACCCGCCTCCGTCCTTGCCCACCTACGGTCCCAAGGACGGGGTCCCTCAGGCCGCCCTGGCCGGACCCCTGGCCCGAGGACCCCCTACGGGCCCAAGGACCGGGGGCCCTTGGTCCTCCGGGCCGGGGCAGGGGTGGGACCTAGGTGAGGGGGGTCTACTTGAAAAGTAATGGATTTACCCTCTGCATATTCATTAGCATTGAATACACTAGCATCACAATCAAATATCACTAGCTTTTTGAGATACTTAACAGTATGTTCTATTACCTTCCCTTGCCAGGGAGGTACTGGGCTTAGGTCCTTAGACCCCGCTCTTTAGAATAAAAATAGAATTAAATCTAACCCTTTAACTATTTATTTTAAATTAAACTTTGAAATTTCTTTTATTCAAAATTGCCCCCTCATTAGAGTTTCTCTAGGTTGTGTTAATGTCTGTATGCAACCTCAAACTTTGAAACTATAGAGTCAACTATTCTGTGTGAACTGCACTCTTATACCATAAGCAAAACCCACACTCTGTGGTTATTCCACCTAATTTCTATTCATTAGTGATAACGGTGAAGCTTCTTAAAGCCCACCCTTTGCTCACTTTAGCTAATAGCTATCTTATCGACTCTCCCGCACCCTCGAATTTATCGTACCTCTGGAACTTCGGCTCACTGTTAGGAACCTGCCTAGCCCTACAGATCATAACGGGGGTGACACTAGCGATGCATTACTCGGCGTCCACAGATCTAGCCTTCCTTTCTGTTGAACACCTCGTTCGAGACGTTCCAAGTGGTTGGTTAATCCGTAACCTTCATGCTAACGGTGCTGCATTCTTTTTCGTCTTTGTTTACATTCACATGGGCAAAGGCTTGTATTATGGCTCATATCGCAAACCTAGAGTGCTCCTCTGGTCTATAGGCGTGGCAATATTCCTAATCATGATTGTTACCGCTTTTCTAGGTACCACTGAAACGTGCCTAAAATGGTTTGATGGTCTCAAATTTAAGATGGTTTTACCTTTTACGTCACCCCCGGTCTCGGACCACGGGCCCTCGTCCGGGGGCCGAGGCCTAAAACTAAAGCTTCTAATCGTATTGGTTCACATTCTGGTGAGGTTGTGAGTGTAATTATTGGATCCTTGCTTGGCGATGGTTATGCCCAAAAAATGGGCAATGGTGTGAGAATATGCTTCCATCAAGGTATTAATAACCGAGATTACCTCTTTTGGATTCATGATTTCTTCTCTAAGAGAGGTTATTGTAATCCCAACCCTCCTAAATTATTAGAGTCCCCCCTTCGGCCCAACCCTCTGCCGCAGACTACGGAGTAGCCTGTCTGGCAGAGGGCAAGGACGGTGGGCCCCCCCTACGGGCCCAAGGACCGGGGGCCCTTGGTCCTCCGGGCCGGGGGTGGTACCTACGGCCGGGGCGGCCCCTGGACCAAGGGCCCAGGGTCCTAGGGCCAGGGGGTGTTGGCAAAGATGGCTCTGCCCAATTCTCCTTTAGAGTCCAAACTTGGACCTATGGTAGGATTATTTTGGTTAAGATCCATGTTTTATCCTAATGGTATTAAATTAGTCCCGATGAATAATAAAGAGTTGTTTGACTCCTCTTGCATTAGCAGTATGGTATAAGGAAGATGGTTCTATTTCTTCTTCAGGCAATGGGTTTCGTTTTGCTACTATTCTTTACTTTAGAAGATGTTATTTTCCTAACTGGGTGTTAAATGAAAAATGGGGGTTAAATGCTAGTTACCATTCTGCAGGTTATCCAAATCAATATATAATTGTATTTCCGCAGGGTCTTCTACTAAGTTTATTGATTTGATTAAACCCTATATGGTTAACAGTATGTTATATAAATTAGGGTTACCATCTTCAATTTATCCTCAAATCATAGTCCCATTTTCGAGACTGTGAAACTCGTACAAGGAAACAGTTATTCAAAATGGCCTGCCCTGACAAGGGAAAGGGGATGATCGAAGATCATTTTGGCAATATTGGTGAAAACGGTCAAAGAAATTACCCTATTTCCAGACCGTCGGTAGTGTACGATATCGCGACAAGACTGGGTCACTAATGGGTGTCTGAAATGATGCTTAATGTACAGTCGGATTTTCCAGCAAACAAGCCCCGTTTGCTCACAAGGCCTCAAAAGATGCTTATTAGAAAGAGTCAAACTCGGGATCAATAAGCTGATGAGGTACAGGGGAGATAAACTAGGAGTAAATATATGGATAGTATGTTTGTGTTTATCTTCGGGAAATTGTATGTTTTACCTTGGGGTCACTATTCGTTTGGCCTTCTCTACAATAATGTAGATGTATATTACCTCGCTATATGCTGGAAACTCCTTAGAGCCTATTATACTAGGTATTAACCAGTGACAATGAATAGGATTGGACAATCAGCAGGAAACCAAACTTCCATTTGGAACAAGTAGGATCCTCAGAGACTACATGCGAGGCACCTGTAATATTAAAGCAGGGTGAAGATATAGTCCGGCCTGTGACGAAACTCTCAGGGTTCTATCTAATTCCAATAGTTGAAAAGATAGGTAGCAAACTCGTAATACGAATGTACGAGGCCTCTTAACTGGAGCTTCTCCTATTTCTTCTAGTGAATTTAAATTGCCTCAAAGGTGCAAGATATAGTAATCGGTTGTCTTCTAGGAGATGCATCAGCTGAACGACGGGGTAATACACGAATAACTTTCAAACAATCAGTTAAGCATCACCAGTATCTTGATTTTTTTCCAGTTACTCTATTGGGGCTATACCACAGCTTTAATTCCAATCCCTAAATCTACCTCAGATGGTAAAGGAGGTATACATTACTTTTAAAATTTAGGACTAAAACTTCAGTAGGATCTATGAAATGTTCTATCCTAATAAAAAAGAAGGTTGTCCCAGCTAATATAGCTGATTATCTTACTCCTAGAGCTTTAGCTTATTGGATTTCCGAAGACGGAGCGTACACTGGTGCTGGAATACTACTTCATACTAACTGTTTTACTCGAGAAGAAGTAGAACTGCTTATATCACTCCTTGAAAGCGGTATTAAGAGTAATATTAGAGCTAAGTATGACAATTGGATTATTATATTCCCTGCAAAAGAGATGAGCCGATTAAGAGAACTTGTTACTCCTTATATTCACCAATCAATGAAACATCAAATTGGGCTAAATTAAGCCTAGTTATCCTCCTCCCTTATCTTAACAGGGGAAGGTGATCCTTTCTTCACAATATATTGTCAATTAGATAGATAACGCAAATGAGCTTTTGGGCTGCAACGGTAATTACCAATCTTCTTTCGGCCATACCTTGGATTGGCAGGGATCTGGTGGAATTTGTATGGGGAGGCTTTTCCGTAATTACTGCGGCATATAACAATAATATGAAAACTTTGCTTGATGCTGGAATAACTCCAATTTATGGAACACGGTACTTGTTGTCAAAGTACAATCTATTTAATTTGACTATTATAGTATGTATTGGATATTTAATGGTATCTTTGATCAAAAACAATGTGACAATTCGTGTGACAAGGAGTTTATCAGCCGGGGTATGTAAGCTAATTTGTCGATATTTTAGCTCAACAGCCCCTCAGAGACTAAACGCAAAGGATATGGCATGGTTAGTGGGTTTTGTGGAAGGCCCCTTCGGGCCCAGGAGGGCCAAGGGGGACGGAGGGCGTCCTACGGCCGCCCGGCCGGAGGTACCACCCCCGGCCCGGAGGACCAAGGGCCCCCGGTCCTTGGGCCCGTAGGGGGGGCCCACCGTCCTGGGACCGTAGGTGGGTCCGGGCCGGGGTGGTTTTCAATTACTAAGAATGGGATTTATTGCAAATATGAATTTGGGGTCGAAGTATCTAAAAAAGGATATTCAGTTACTCTATAAGATAAGGATATGTTAGGTGTAGGTCGAGTCTCCCGGAGGAGAACTCGGGAAGGAATGGTCATTTTCAAGCTCACTTCTAAGGCCCATCTTCGCAATATTGTCCTTCCAATTTTTGAATTCTTATCCTATGTTTACTTCCAAGCATTGGGATTATATTCATTTACAAACAATCATCTAAATAATGTGATTTGTCATAATATCTTAAATCTTATGCACGTCCCGATCATACACCATTCGAAACCATTGATCTTATTCTAGCATGTACTTACTTTGATAATTGGTTAGTAGGCTTTATCGACAGTGAAGGATCTTTTTCAATTTATCAACATTCAGGTGAGACCAATAAGAGTGTCAGTTTTGAAGTTGGTCAAACTAAAGGGGCGCAAATTATAGATGCTATTAGGGTTCGTCTATCAATAAACGCTACCCTTATGCAGATAAAGACCTTTGTGTCCGGATAAAGACCACTAGTTCTAGAGGCCTCGGCCCCCGGACGAGGGCCCGTGGTCCGAGACCGAGGCCTTCAAAATGTTATTCACTTTTGGATCGTGCTGAAGCTAATCTCAAAGGGTACAAACGACTTCAGTATCTTCTATTCTTAAGGGAGCTTAGGGTCAATGCTAGATATAGTCATCTAGATATTCCGTCTAATTACGGAAAATAAACCAATCCGAAATTTACTATGAAATGCCATATTATGATATAGTCCGAACCATAGCGTTAGTTATGGCGTGTGACGAGAAGTGCAAAATGTTTCACTACTGGTCACCAACATATTGGGATAATCCTACGCTTACCCGATTCTACAGTCTGCACTTCCTTTTACCTTTTGTTCTTACGGTATTGGCTTTTATGCATCTTATAGCGCTCCACCAGCACGGTTCGAATAACCCGCTGGGTGTAACTAGTAGCCTCGACAGAGTACCTTTTTATCCTTACTACATCTTTAAAGATTTAGTTGGTTTCTTTGTCTTCTTTTTAGTTCTAGCCTTCTTCGTCTTCTTTGCCCCAAATGCTATGGGGCACCCAGATAACTCGATAGCAGCCAACCCTATGCAAACCCCTATTTCTATTGTGCCTGAATTTTATCTTTTACCTTTCTATGCCATCTTGAGAGCCATCCCTTCTAAGCTCCTAGGTGTAGTAGCTATGATGGCTTCTATCTTGATTCTCTTACTGCTCCCTTTTCTTGAAACATCTCGAGTTCGATCTTCTGCTTTCCGACCTTTTATGCGTTTTTTCTTTTGGCTATTCGTTGCGAACTTCCTACTTCTAATGTGGATAGGTGCCAATCATCCGGAGCCTCCTTTCATTCAATTAGGACAAATTTGTACCTTCTTCTACTTTTCTTTCTTCTTAATCTTTGTACCACTTATAGGTTTCATCGAAAACACATTTGCAGATCTTGCTACTCTTACCAAACATAAAAATTCCCCCCCCGATAAACGGGAGTCTTAACCAACCCACCTTCTTTTGTACAAGGAAATAATCTTCTTATACAAAAAAGACCATTGGAGATCTTCCTAGTCCCAATGAGTGGCTCACCCAGAACTTCAATGGAATTAACTGGGACAAGTTTCCTATAGGTTTAGCTCAATGGTTTTCCGGTTTTTGTGATGCTGAGGCGTCTTTTGTTGTGAATTTATTAGAGGTAAAAGGGAAGAAAACTCAAGTACAGTTAGTTTACATTTTACAGTTGCACATAGATCAGCTACCCCTATTGGTATGGTTTCAAAAGAGCATTTTCGGTTCTGGTGCTATATTTAAACAAGAGAGGAATGTTGCCTTAAGGATAACCTCTTTTAAGGTCATAGAAAATGTCATTATACCTCTATTGGATCAGTAACCACTGAATAGGCCAAACTTCTAATTTACTTCTCCTTTCGCAAAGCTTATACCTTAATGGCCTGCGGAGATCATTTAACTCTTGCAGGTTTAGAGCAAATTAAGGCTATTAAGTTTTCTATGAATAGTTATCGGACAGATTACAACTTGCCCTTAGGTCACACCTATCTGATTTCTCCTTATTGGTTACTAGGCTTTGTTGAAGGGGATGGTAGTTTCAATTACTCAAGTGGCTGTCCGCGTTTTTACATTTCTCAGGATAAAACTTCTATAGAATCTCTTAGGGCTATAGTAGCCTACTTCGAAGGGCTGGGAGTTAAAGCTCAAATATATCCTAGCGGTAGCAGTTCTGGTAAAAATAATAGCATGTTCAAACTAAAGGTGAGCCAAATACAATCTATTTCTGATATCCTGATTCCTTTCTTTGAAAAACTAGGAGGTTTTCTGACCTCCAAAGGAATAGATTTGCAATATTGGAAAGCTCAAGTAAGAATTCATCGAGCAGGTTTGCATAATACTCCAGAGGGAAAACAGCTTATAGCTAAACTGTGCTCGAACATGAACCAGCGTAGGTTGACTACCACCCATGTTAAAACAGATTTAATTCCAGTCCCTGTATTCATCACAGAGGTGGCAAATTTCCTAGCTCAACCTCCTAAATACCAGATCCAAGAGGGCACTAGTCAAAGATCTTTGGCTGCAAGCCTATCTCATCCTAAGCGAGTTGAAATTGATATCTATGACCTGAAAGGAAACCTTCAAGGACACTATACCTCTATTACAAAACCTTGTCAAGCTCTGCATTTTGATGCTAAAACCATAAAAAGGAAGTAAATAGAATTCAGGTAAATACCTAAGCAAATAAGGGAACATTAAAGGCAAAACTTACGGTGTACTTGCCTTTTCCACCCGTTCTCTTCCTTGCTTTACCGAGCTTCATGCACTATTTTATCCTAACGGTATAAAAGTAGTTTCTTCTAATAATTTTGATCTGTTAACCCCTGTGTGTCTTGCGTTTGGTCGCAAGAGTTAAAATAAACCATAGTTAAATTTCATTCCCCTCTGATTTATCTTAAAAGATAAGAAACATTCCACCTTAGAGCATGAACCTGCACAGCAAAATGTTCATCAAATCTGTAGCAAAGGTTTAGGAGGGAGAGTAGGTCCTCGGAATGGCAAAGGTACAGGAATTAAAGCTGTCATGAGCGTAACTGCTCTAGTTGTATGGGGCCTATACCTTTACTCTACTGTTGGATTTCCTATTCTCTTTATTATACTCTTTACGGGTAGGTCTTTTAGCCTTAAGGTACAAACGGTGTTTGTTGGTCTTTTACAAATGCCTCTAATTTAATCCAATCGTTGTAGTCTTTCACCAACCACTCGAATCGGGAATTATAGTTCCCTCCTCAGAAATACCTTCCCATTTTCAAGGTGAGTGGATCTGCACCTGTGACCTTGGCTCTAGCCCCGATCTGTTCAACAGAGAGAATTCCGTCCTTATCTATCTTCTTCCATTCAGACTTTCTATGGCCGAAGACATTGATGTACTTGTTTCTATCTGACCAGAATAGGTAATGCACAGACTTCTTCCTAGATCCACTTATAATCCTGTACCAATTTTCACCGAAGACTGAAGCTCTTGTTATGTTTTTACTCTCGAATTCTATGCAACTTAAGTATCCATTTTTACAAGAACCCAATAATATACCATTTTCTTCTCCGACTTCTTACCTCTTTAGAGGGTTATTCGTCCAATTCTTATCCTAGAGGAAGATTAGATCTTGGCCTTTGTCTCACATATCTAGGACAATCACACCCAAACCTTACAAGAGGAGCTTCTCCCTTCATCTCCTAACACCTTGGAGTTCTCCAAGAATCTCTTTCAATTGGGTTACTACAGACTCTAACTCGATAGAATTCCTATGTTCTATACTCCAAACATGGAGTTTAGTAAGATCCGTCTTTACTATCCATAAATCTAAGACGAAGAATGAACGGAACATTGAGAAACTAAGAGGAATTATGTTGTTCTTGATTAGAACCTTATAAATATATGGATCTGGAAGGATACTCTGAATTACCTCTTTCCTGCGTGACGTCCGGTCCCCCTTGGCCCCAGGACCGAGGGCGTCCTCGGGCCAGGGGTGGGACCTACGGTGAGGAGGCTAAGATACAGAATGGCAAAGATCCGGCCTTATTCAGCCAAATACCCTTCCACTTTTTACACCCATTTCTATTCGCATTGGAGAAGTTAACAGTTTTAGAGTAGTTTAGATCCCAGTTCTTACCTCTATTGGAAAAGAGAGACCATACCATGTTGAATAATAAGGAGGGCATAATTTTCCCAATAAAACACCTAAACATTGTCTATCATCGGGGGGTCATTTTACCTAGACACCTGAGAGACTTATCCTACATCAGTTGGAGGTTGTCTTAATTTGATCTCTTACATTTTCTCCGCCTAAAATTAATGGTTGAGTATCTACCCATACCCTTGGGCATTGAATACCTTTTTTACGTTTGTTAAAGAGGGCAGTTAGATGGTAAGGTACTCCTCTTTCTATTCGTACTTGACTGGTAGCTAGAGATCGGCTCCATCTTTGAATTTCAAGAGTTAAAGTTTCACCTTCATAAAGAGCAATGATTTGCTCTTGGGTAAGATTACCAGGATACCCCCCCCCTTGCACTTGCTTACGTGATAAATTGACCCATCCTCACCTTGGCACTCAAGCCAATAGATCTTAGGAGCAACAAAGTAGCCCTCCCTAATGATATGTTCCAGTTTTAGCTTGCCGAGTTCGGCAGCATTAAGAAGTTATCAGGAAGGGGTCCATTTACTACAAGTAAATCTGTATCACTGTAATATAACTCTAACCCTAATTCTAGGGCATCAAGCTTATACTGGTTTATTATCATTCGGCTGTAAGCCGTTACCGCCGCCGCAATAGGTACATTTGTCTCTGAAGGTGGATCATTAAGGATTCTTAGAGGAGAGGTCCCTTGAGGATCCAAAGATAGGGTAAGGAAAGGATTGGTCCCAAATTCAGGGACAAAAGTTAGCATGGATATTTGGCCAAATGGTAATATTCTTTCTATTGTTAAATGTCTTGCAATGGCGTCTAATTCTTGTGAATTAACCAGCATCGTTTGATGTCTGATTAGGGTGCATCCCAAATCGACCATATAAAGAATTCATAAGTAGTTTAGCTATGTTACGCAGGGCTGGACGACCTTCCAATTGTGCCATTACCTTCATCTCGTTTAAACGTTCAATTAGGTCACGGAAGGTATTCTCCCCTCTTTTGAACTCAAAGGCTGCACCTATACTTATTAGCTCATACCCATTTTTTAGGGCAAAACGAAGCTCCTCGGAGAAAAAGAAGCCTTCAAAGGGTTGGCCCAAGGACTTGGATCCCACCGGAGGTCCCAAGGACGGCTGCGGCATAGTATGCAGCCGCAGGAGGGCCCGACGGTCCAAGACCGCCCGGAGGTACCCCCACCGTCCCCCTTGGCCCCAGGACGGGTCCTCGGGCCAGGGGTTGGGACCGTAGGTGGGGCTGGGTACCGGGGGGGGCCAAAAGAAGGCTTAATATAGAACCAGTGATGAACTGCCATGAAAAAGAAGCAAAGAGGTATTAGAAGGAATATGCCCAGCTATCTTAGTTTATCAACATTGAAGGGTGAAAGTGTGGGCGAACAAGAGATCTGAAAAGCTCCATGGAGTAGGCGCTTATAAAGATAGTAGGCTGTCCCTTAATGGTTTGAATGGTTACCATTAACCGATAGCGAATTACCAGTACGTTGACTAACTTAGCACAATCACGAAAAGAAAAAGATTGAGTGGATAACCGGAACCCTGTCCCAGCTTTACAACGTCGCACTGGACCAATGGGCGAGAGCAGTGGGGGTTAAATCCTCATAGATACTCTCAGGTATAGTCTTAACGCCGTTTTGCGTACCATCAAGAGTGCCAATCATTAAATCAAGGATAAGCCCGCATGGAGACATCTACCTTTAAGAGTAGGTTTTACCTAAGCATACTCCCTTGTTAATCGAAGGAACCTATTTTACCCAAAAAAGGGGCTACCCCGGCCTGACCCCTGGCCCGAGGACCCGTCCTGGGGCCAAGGGGGACCCCCTCCGTCCTTGGGACCTACGGTGGGCGGTGGACATAGGCAGTGATGAAACATGCAGTTGTTAGATGTTGTTTACTACTGGTCTTATTATAGGCTGATGGGTATTTGTCTAGATTTAAACCGAAACCACCTATAACCGCAAGAGGTAAAAATTCCTACAACCCTAACTAAATTATATCAATTGGACTTGTTAGGTTAAATTGATATAATTTGACTTAGAGGGGTATTTTATTTGGAAAAACGAAAGAGCATGCTAAGAGGTGGACCCGCTAGTTTTGTCAAGGCATAATATGATTGGGCCTATTATAGCCAAAAGTAGAATGATCCCCGCATAAATTAACCAAAGAGGGTAAACAGTATATAAACATACGCCTAATGAATGAATATTAGAGAAGGCCGCAAAGAGATTAGTCCATTGGAGGGCTGAAGGATCAGAGATGTGAGCAATGGATAATGTTGTTAGGTCAAACCAACTATAAAGAGTGTCACCTCTAAATAATGGTGAGCCGGTGAGGGTCCAAAGGAACGGCGTGCCGACAAGGAATGCAACAGGATATACTTTGCTGGCCTCTTCTCCTGAAGAGCTTAATTCAGCTAGCTTGATATCGAGCATCATTATTACGAATAGAAAGAGTATGGCTATAGCCCCTACGTATATGATGAGGTAACTCAGGGCTAGAAAGGTTAGTCCCAGAAGAGCTAGGTAAGCCGAGACGGTAATGAAGACAGCTATCAGGAAAAGCACAGCGAGGATGGGGTTTAGCGCGGTAAGAAGGGAGATAGCAAAAATCACTGCCACGAAAGGCAGTATCTCTAGTAGGAATACATTCATGAGTTTAGCTTGCGTTGCGGAATACTTACTTCTTAGGAATATGCAATTTATTTGGTAAGAGTAATAAAGGGGGAGATTAAAAATCAAACAAAAGGTTGTAGGGCAAGAGTCAAACAAGTAGCGCCGTACCTTATTGGAGTAAGAGGTTGTTATAATTTGTACCTAGCTACCTACAAAATCCCAAGAACCTATCACTCCAATTTTCTTGACCTATTAGGTCAACTGTCCAACCTGATCTCGTTGGACCGAAGGGAGGAGGGTTGGCCCTAGGTCTAGGGGCGGCCGAACTACCCCCTCCGTCCCCCTTGGCCCCAGGACCGAGGGGGTCCTCGGGCCAGGGGTTGGGACCGTAGGTGGCCTAAACAAAGCCCGTCCGAGCAGCGGTCCTCAAGGAACCAGTACTCCTAACTTGGGGTGTTTTATTAGGTTATCTAGTGGTAACAGGGTTAGAGCATATCTTATTAGCCCCTTAAGTACCTTTACTACTGTTGACTTACTTAGCCTATTAATACCATTCTTCTGGATATTAGCCCTATTACGGTAGATGGCCTACTATTTCCTTTGGTCTCAGTTATATCTGGACTATATTCACCTATGTATACGTTAGTATGGTTCTTCTTCCCGTTTAATTCAAGTGAAAACGTTCTACTCCCTATACCTATGGAAGATGCCTGTGTTATGGTTAGTCCCTCGTCTATCTGTTTATATAGGGCTCATTGGTAATCTTCCCATTTACCAAGAATACGAAGTATATGACCCCCCGGCCCGGAGGACCAAGGGCCCCCGGTCCTTGGGCCCGTAGGGGTCCTTAAAAGGTAGCCTAGACTTTACAAGGTCAACTATCTCCCTTGCTCTATTTGAACCAACTGAGCCAATTTGTCTCCCATTCCTATTCAATAGCCTGATACTCTCAATATGAGGGGTATGACCTTTGCCCTACGGGCCCAAGGACCGGGGGCCCTTGGTCCTCCGGGCCGGGGTTTTCGATGAAATCGTATACCTTGATAGCTCCTCGTTGGGATAAGGGTTGAATAATCTAGAATCATTCCCTATGGTCGTATTGAACTTCGTTGGTAAGATTGAGGTAGAATCTCGAAGAAGAAAGAGGTATGAACAACAGAGGGGTTGTGATAGAGATCGTTAAAAATGAAGAGGGAGAATGGGGAATTCAAGAGAAAGTCTACCAAGAAGAAGAATGGTTGTACGTAACCTTATATATTGAAACCATTGATCAAGTACTTGATAACTTGTAAAGACGCAACAGATGAAGACAGCCTGATACTTACCATGGGAGATGATTATCACGGGGTTGATTTCCCTTACAATCCTTTCTCCAGTGTCTCTAAATTTGTACCTAGAATACGCCCCAATCAAGAGAGAGGAGAAAATGACATCATATTGGAAAAAATAGGGCTCTTTAATGGGCATATTGGAAGATGACCAAGAAGGGAAGAGAGATCTAATTCAAAGTATACGAATCGTTTAAGGTTACCTAAGAAAAAGGGGGTTAATGTGGGGAGGGGTGACCGAATAAAATCAGTTGGTATTTGACTTTGGTGTAATAAGGTTAAAAAGGGGGGAATTTTTTATAAAGGTGTAGCATCAAAAGCTACGAGAAAACAGATAGTAAGAACCACAAGAGAAAAACCAAGAGGTAATAAGGAAGTCCAACACAGACGCATTAATTGGTCAAAACGAACACGGGGTAATGTAGCCCGAATCCAAATGAATAAGAAGAAAATTAAAGAGCATTTTACTCCTAGGACAAAAGACTGCAAGAAAGGGCTGGGTGACAACCCAAAAGGTAAAAGATAACCCCCAAAGAAAAATATGCAAGTGAGAGTACTCATAAGCAAGATAGAACCATATTCTGCTAGGAAAAAGAAGGCAAAGGGTAAAGCAGAGTGTTCTGTCATAAACCCCGCGACCAGTTCTGACTCCGACTCTGGAAGATCGAAGGGTGCTCTATTCGTTTCCGCGAGGATGATGATAAACCAAACTAAAGAAAGCGGTAATAAAGGTAATATTAGCCACACCCCCTGTTGAAATTCAACAATCTGAAGAAAGGATAGCGAACCTGTTATTGAAACAATTATAAGGATAACCATGGCAAGTGGGAGCTCATAGCTGACGAGTTGTGCCGAAGATCTTAATGATCCAAGGAAAGCGTATTTAGAGTTCGCTGACCAACCGGCAAGCAGGACGCCATAGATTCCTAAAGAGGAAACAGCCATGAGGAATAACACTCCTAGGCTGAGATCCGCTAGGGCTGTACCCTTGGCAAATGGAATCGCCGCCCAACCCATGAGGGCTAACGACAGGGTAATGAAGGGTGAAACTAGGAAGATTACCTTGTTAGCGTGGCTGGGAATTACAGCCTCCTTGAGCAGGAGTTTCAACCCATCAGCAAAAGGTTGGAGAGTACCGTAAAACCCCACAACATTGGGCCCTACCCTTCGTTGCATAGAAGCCATTACCTTTCGTTCAGCGAGAGTCATAAATGCAATACTCCCGAGCAAAGGCAGTAGAATTATGAAAGATTCTAGTAAGAAGAATAGCATGTGAAACAGATCGAGAAGATTAACTTCTAAGTAGGAAATAAGCCAATAAGTAAGGGGAATTTTGAATCCAAGAAATGGAGAAAGATACACCAGGTAGAGAGAGTGGAGGTTGTTAGCGTCGGGGGCCTCCTGCGGCTGCATACTATGCCGCAGCCGTCCTTGGGACCTACGGTGGGCGAGGACCAAGGTGGGAGGCAAAGTTTTGAACAGAGGAGTAGAGGTAAGGCAGGATTGGTTTATCATATTTATAAACGAAAATGTAGAACTGATAGACATAGGCTTGGAGAAACCTGCCTATGGCAGCCACCGAAACAGGTCGTCAGACAAGTCCAAAGGACTTGGGACAAGCAGCTCCTGGAGCCTACCACCTACCAAACTCCCATTTCTAAATCTTAAGGTGTGGATGGAGGTCAAGATTCGGTGTTAGGGAAAGTGTCCAATTTCTCATACCTGACGAGCTCTGCTTAATGTGTACTCTTTGGCATCGCCATAAGGAAGGATGACCTCTCCTTGAACAAACTGTTATGAACACCTCTCGGTCTCCTTTGTAGAACTCCGTCACTTCTCCTAGTTTCTTTCAAGTAGCAGGGTCGTTTTCAACAACAGTGATTTTTTCTTTACAGTTGAAGGCGAACCATGTTGTATCTGTTTTAAGCTCTCTTCCTTCTTTTAACTCTTCCAGGGATTCATTTTGGGTGTCTGTCTAACCTTAATTCGTGTCCGTGCTCATCCTCAAACCCATTACCTAAGGGTGTAATCTTGCTCTCTTCATCAATTCTTTCAATGCTGTACCCTTTTGCTTTAAAGTGCTTCTCTGTTTCTGTTGTATCTCTGGTCTAGGGTACCGTCAAAGAGCATGGTCTCACATCTTTTCAAGCTGCCATAAGGCTGTCTACGCCTCTCTCGATGTACTCAAAGTTAGCAAAGTCTTTTGGCTCTGCTCCTGCTGGTTGGTATCCTGCTTCGGTGTTAGGTAACATCCCACGGATGATAGGAAAAGGAAGAAGGAAGGTTTGCTTACGGTAATTCTTTGTTAACAACTGCCTGATGTCAGGCAAGCGTGCCATGATTTCATTCATCTTTATTTTGTTTAGGGAGGGGATGAACCATTCACACTCTCCTCCTTTGTTCCTTGTTCTAACATTGTGTTTAGTTCCTTCTCTATCTGCCTTGCTTTTACCTTTGCTTGTTCTAGCGACCCCTACGGGCCCAAGGACCGGGGGCCCTTGGTCCTCCGGGCCGGGGGTTCCTTCAAGGTTAGAGATACCTTCTCTGGTGTTAAGACCTGCGTTAAACTATCTATCTCATTGGTTATGAAGTCTGCGTTCTCAATCGGAAGCATGCCTTTTATGACTAGCCTTGGTCATTCTTTTTGCTTTAAGTCTTTGTAACCCATGATGATGGCGAGCTTCTTTTCTTGAAGAGACGGGCATACTGCATCTCACGGATGGTAATCTTGAACTTTGTGGTTAGGATGTCGTTCTGGAAGTTTCCTGATACCTTATTTGATGGTCTTGTTGGTTCCTCTTACTTGGTTACGGAATGGTGTGTTGTACATAGAGAGGTTAAAGGCAACCCTCCTCCCTTCGGCCCAACCCCTCTGCTGCAGACTACGGAGTAGCCTGTCTGGCAGAGGGCTCTGCCCTGGCCCGAGGACCCGTCCTGGGGCCAAGGGGACCGGGGGGTTGGAAGGGGGGGTCTCTTTTGACAGGTACGATATTCCTGCATTGATGTTAGGGAAGATGAAGTTTGCTTCTTCCATGATGCGTCTTATCCAACGGTAAAATGGTAGGTCTGATCTCTCAATAAGCTTACATCTCTGTCTCTGACAAGGGCATAAATCCCCATGTACGGTTGGTCATAAGCTCCCTATTGCGGTTTCGTCGACAAGGTTAATCCTTTGCTGGATTCTTCTAGGATGTCTATGGATGCTTTGTCGTCAGGTACCACTCACCGATGATGTTTCCCATGATGTTATGGAGGGGAATGTTACCAAGGAAGATAACAGGGACAAAGCCGAGGTTGTGTGCCTCATGTGCTTTACTTTCATCATTTCTTGGAGCTTTGTGATGAGCCCTTGTGTGATTATCTTGTCTCCCATTGTGCCCATCTGCATTTTCAAGGTAGAAGCTTCTTTTAGCCAGTAAATTCAGTGGTGAATTCTTTCATCATAAGGTAGTGGACATCGTCATGCTCTACCTGTGTTCATGCCACAGCATGTGTTTCATCTTCAAAGACCTTAGAAACTGCTGAGGAACCGTTAGAGGAAAGGAATGTTAAAGTGTAGGTCACCTGTCTTTGTCTTGTGTATCTCGATAATGCTGTAACCTTGCTTAGAGCAGTTCTTCTCGTTCTTAAGAGCAAAGGCATAGAATTGCATGGCTTCAACTATCTCCATAAGCTTCTTCTTTCTTTCTTATCGTCGTTTACGGCGTACCCTTGGCTTCAGATGAGCTTAAGAGCATGGTTGGCAATGATTTCCCGAGGTCTAGAAGCTTCTCGTTTGTTTTGCCATAAAGATGTCTTTAATCCCTTTTACAGTCATAGTTTCAGGTGCTTCATTCACGCCTTTGTCTTGATACTGTCTTCATAGTAAACTGTTTGATGCCAACGCATCCTCTTTGAAGCCGTAGTCCAACCCTGCTGTGTCATACCTTTGATGATTTAGGAGCCTTGAAATATGCTTCATGAGGCCTGTGTAAACACCACCATCAAGAATAGCAGGGAAGCCTAAGGAGATAATATCATACCGCATGTCGTCAACCCTTTTAAGCTCTTCTATCGTTTCAATGTCTGTTGCTGGTATGTCTATTACGTAATACGGTAGTTGGTGTAGTGGAGGAACTCTTCTTCTCAGGTTAAAACCTTCCTCATCTGGCCTATTTCTCTAACTTGAAATGGTTAAAAGGGAGCCTTTCGATGCAGTACTTGATGTATTCGTTTAGTGGTGACCATGGGTTGCCACTCTCGATGATGACCCTTTGCTCGGAACCACGCACACCTTTAAACACCAAGCTAACATCTACCGGCAAGAACTCATAGCGCTCGTTGAACCAAAGCACAGAATACTCATAGTTAGAACTCCCTGCAAGACCAGAAAGGTTATCCTGTTCCCGCGTTGGTTGCTCGCTCCATGAAAGGATACAAAGCAGTTTTTTGTTCTCATCGTGTAGTGTGTATGGTTGTACTTGACATACTGTTCTACACCAAGCTTTCTGAGCTTCTCTTCAACCTCTGTTCAGACACTGTTTCTTAGGTCGCCCCCCGGTCCCCTTGGCCCCAGGACGGGTCCTCGGGCCAGGGCAGAGCCCTCTGCCAGACAGGCTACTCCGTAGTCTGCAGCAGAGGGGTTGGGCCGAAGGGAGGAGGGTAGGACCAGAGTCGTCGTTGGTAAACTTACGGAGGATTATGACGCGTATAGGTAAGTCCAAGGCAAGTAAGTAAGCTATGAATAGAGCTGTGTTGAAGGTCTTACCACTCATCCGACCACCAATAAGCCTGAATCTCTTAACAGGAAGGTTCTTTATGTGTCTTGAGAGACTTGATAATCGTCTTATAGTAGTTGTATGCAGGGGTAAAGGTAAGCTCGTTCTTGATGTTATCCTTAGCTGAATGGGTTGTCATCTTCGCCTTCTAGGTTAAGGTTAATGCTGAGCTGTGCTTTCTTGCGTTCTAGTGTTGCCCTTCTGGTGGTTTGCGTGTTTGCTTTAGTACACTAAGAGGACCTTTGTGTTATCCTTGTCTTTAAGGATGTGTATCTCTAATGTTAGCTCTGCTAGCTGTTTTAAGCGTTCATATACTTCCTTTTTCTCTCCTTCAAGGGTTAATACCTGTTCATCAGTAATGTCAACCATCACATAGAGCTCTTGTAAGGAGACATGCGTTTAGGGATGAGTTCGTTGTTCTCTGTTATGAAGCAGTAGTCTTTGAACCTCTCTATCGCCTTGTTGATGTCATGCTTTTTTTATAGCTAGCATATGAGCCTCCTAAAGTTATGGAATTTATGGGTAACCACCCCCACACCCCCGGTTTTCGAGCGATATCATAGCCTTATCAGAGAGAGGATTTAAGTATATACGCTTAGCATGAATAATTATGTGCATTAACAATTTTGGTATAATCGCCAAAGACGTTTAGGATACTAGAGTTGCAGGTTATAATTAAGTACCAGATAGTTAGGGGGGGTATTTTATAAAAGAAAAGAAGACTATGTACCATAAAGGAGAAGAAATGCGATCATTATACAGAAGAGAGCCAAAGCTTCGGTGAGGGCGAAACCGAGCACAGCATAAGAGAAGAGTTGAGGACGAAGTGAAGGGTTTCTAGCTGTAGAAATGATAAGGGAAGCAAATACTATCCCAACTCCTACTCCAGCTCCAGCTATACCTATGGTTGCCAGTCCAGCACCGATGATTTTTGCAGAAGGTAGCATATAATTACAGAGACTTATAATCGCCAAAGACGTTTAGGATACTAGAGTTGCTTCGCCGAGCAGAGGTAGTTTACTCGCAGAAGGAAGAGGTGGTAGGATTTTTGAAGCACTTTTTTTGGTCTACCCCTCACCGTACGGTCCCACCCCTGGCCCGAGGACCCCCTCGGTCCTGGGGCCAAGGGGGACGGTGGGCCCCCCCTACGGGCCCAAGGACCGGGGGCCCTTGGTCCTCCGGGCCGGGGGTGGTACCGTAGGCCGGGCCTGCGGCTGCATACTATGCCGCAGCCGGCCCAAGGACCTACGGTTAGGTGGGGGGGCGAGGGCAAGACAAAACTACAATCACCCTAACAACTATAGTTTTAACCTAAGGTGTCAACCCTCCTACCACTTTTGACCTCAAGAGTTTACCCCCCTAATTTGCCTAGAAGGTTCATTTCCAATACCTCGATAATTTCACAAAAAGTAGTTATGAAATGATAAAGTGGAACTTATAGACCAAGGATTGGTCTCCGGATTCATTGAACTACAACCCTACCAACAAGATACTATGCCATCGTGGAAACCCCGCACCATACCGTGGCGGCTTTGCATTTGTAGCTACTAGACTAAGAGACTAATAAACACTAAGCAACTCTTTAGAATAGACTCAAATTAAAGAACGCCAGCGAGTCAGATGAACACAAGACAAGGGTACTCTCCGTTTCTGATTACCCGGAGTTTTAGTTGGGGTAAAGGAGGAGTAGTTTTTTGGTAAAGGGTTGGCCCAAGGACTTGGATCCCACCTCACCTCTGGTCCCAACCCCTCTGCTGCAGACTACGGAGTAGCCTGTCTGGCAGAGGGCTCTGCCCTGGCCCGAGGACCCCCTCGGTCCTGGGGCCAAGGGGGACGGGGGGGGGGGGGTATTTTGAGAAGTTGAAGATTAACCGTGAAGAGAAATAGCATCATTAAGGTAAGAACATGTAAGTAGGACAAATACGTAAGCTTGAATAAAGGCAACACCAATCTCCAGGCCAAATAGAAGACTTAAAGCAATAAGAGGTAGAGGAGCCAAAAGTAAACCCATCAGGGAACCTGTTATAAATTTCCATGAAAAGGATGCCATTAGATGTAGAAGAATATGACCCGCTAACATGTTTGCGCTGAGACGGACACCTAAAGAGAAAGCACGAGCTACATAAGAGACACTCTCGATTAAGACTATAAGAGGAACCAAAGCTAAAGGAGTACCTCCTGGAACAAAAAGAGAAAGGAAGTGTAACCCATGTAGTTTAATACCAAGGAGGGTTACCCCCAGTACTATAGTAGAGCTAAGACCTAGGGTTAAAGCAAGATGGGCCGTCGCGCAGAAAGAGTATGGGATGAGACCTAGTAAATTAGTAAATAGGATAAATAGGAACAAGCTGTAGATCGCAGGAAAAAAAACGGAGCGTGCGGCTCCTAATTGGGAGTTGACCAGGTTGTGTACAAAGCCAAATAGGGCTTCCTGGGCCAGGGCCCATGCATTTCTCCGGCCTACCCCCTCTGCCATACTAGTTAGTATCATCAGACACAATATGAGGGCTAACACCACTAGGAGGTAGAAGACTATGTTAGTCAGCCCGATTTGTATATACCCGAACAGTGGCCCTTCCATTGCTATAAAATTGATAATCTCAAACTGCTCTAGAGGGTTATAAATTTGGATTATATGCGTCATTGCTAGAGAGACTACTCTTTGGAATATCCTTATTTCCAGGTTTCGGATACTAATCTAAATTCAGTCTTATAAGAATCAGTTTAACTTCTAGAGCGACCTAACCGAACCTTACTTATTTATTTATTGGTTTCACCAAAAGACTTATCGGGCTTATACAGTGGCTGAGTTTATTCTATATAATACTCGTATCTTTATGTTGAACTTATTTTTAGAGGAGGATTGAGTATGAAAGTACAGGTGGCCTCGGACGTGTAATAATTGGTACTGTTAGCGAATGAGAAAGACCTAAGTATTTCAATATAACAAACCATTCTGTCGATCATTACTTCGAAAAAATACCCCCTTTTTTATACAAGGGTCCAAAGTCCAACCAAGGAGAGAAGGAGAGGGCCACCTACGGTCCCAGGACGGTGGGCCCCCCCTACGGGCCCAAGGACCGGGGGCCCTTGGTCCTCCGGGCCGGGGGTGGTACCTCCGGCCGGGCGGCCGTAGGACCCAGGGCCCTCGGTCCTGGGGCCAAGGGGTGGGTTGTACAGGGGGAGGGTCATTTTACCAATAAATCATCGGTTGATGGAGAGATCTAAACCCCTCCCCTCGTACAATTCAAAGATTTGTTCTCTTGTCAGGTTTCCTGGGTAACCCTTACATTTGGTCACAATTTGACCTTCTGGCGTTTGAAACCAATAGATTTTAGGAGCTACAAAGTATCCCTCACTTATGATGTGCTCTAGTTTTAATAGCCCCAGCTTGGCCGGGTCAATCAGGTGCTCAGGCATACGCCCGTTAACTACCAGAGAATCAGTGTCTGAGTAATAAACTTCTAATCCGGCCGCCATGGCCTGAAGTTTTAGGTCATTAATTATCATTCTAGAGTAAGCCGTTACAGCGGCAGCAATTGGGACATTAGTTTCCATTGGCCGGGAATCTATTAGTTTCCTTGTTCCTTTCACTTGTTCTCCCAAGGGTAATTGAGGCAGATAACTTACTAAATAAAGTGCCCCGATCTTAATAGAGGACTTGACTTGACAAACACCAACCAGGGAATTTAGGGCTTCGAGGCTCATAAAGGTCGAGATTTCCTCGTCTACGTGCATGCCGAATCTTCCGTACATAGAATTCATCATTAATTTGGCTATATTTCGGAGAACTGGCTGTTTATTCTCCTGGGCCTCCACTTTCATGGCATTTAATCTCTCAATTAAGGTTCGGAAGGTATTCTCTCCTCGCTTGAAGCTCCAGGCCTGTTTGATGTCCAGGAGGGTGTATCCATTGGCCAAGGCAAACCTAAGTTCTTCGGAGAAAAAACAATCCCTCAAATATCCCCACGGGGCATACCAGGCGCCCTTGATACTTGATTGGTAGCAGGCCAATGTATTGCGTCTCAGGGGCCTGAACCCGGGCCCAAAGATATCCAAAGAATTCTCTTCCCTCAAACTGATCCATAGTCAAGGAAACCAAGGTAGGCTGCCCCACCGGCATTGGACGGCACATGGCCGTTGGATAGAGGGAATTCACATCGTAATAAAATCCTTGACCCTCAAGGTGTGGCTTATAGACGTCAACAATTCCACCATGGTAAGCCGCCCGAAAGTGATTATCTAAAGACTTGGACAAGTCTTGTACTCCTAGACCATCAGAGTGGAGAAGGGGCAGTTGGTGTTGCTTCCAGGCCTTAAAGGCCACACCGGGGATGGAAAGGTTGGTAATTGGGTTAAGCTGAAATTGATTATGGAGTCCCAGAAAGAAGGCCGAGATGACCTGATGGAGGCAAACACAATCCGAATGAAGGTACTTTCGGGCTATTTCCATGAAGGACCAGGTGTTACCTGTTTTAGCAAACATTTCCTCCCATTCTTCCCGGCTTGTCCGCTTAGGTTCGAAGAACTTATAGGCGGGAAGGGGCCCTACATATTCCATTGTCTCTTCTAAGGTGTTAAGGAGGAAATAGTGAGGAAAATGATCCTTCTGTTGCCCCACCCTAAAATCACTGGCTAATTTAGCCAGGGCACCAGGGAGCAGTTTGAAGCTATCTTTGACAGTAAGAAGGCGGGTATTGTTACCTTTAATTTTCTGAGTCACCTCCAGGGAGATAATTTGACCATTTCGTACAATTGGAGAGAACTTAAGGCCAGATTCATGATGGCTCAAAAGGGGGGCAAGGGAAAGGATTGAGTCGTACCCTGACCAATTATGGAAGTACACGGTACTTCCGGGGGCCCCATTTATGAGGGAGAGCCAAAAGGCTCGAAGCATAGCTTCAGGACTAGTGAAGTTGGGCAGCTCAAACCTTGCACCAAATTCCCCTTGGGCATTGCGCCCATACCACTCCGCCATAAAAGGCGTCTGGGGTCCACCATGACCCTGAAGGGTCTCAAGGTCGGCAGTTACCACTGTCTCTAGAGGTAGGACTCCTTCAAATGTGGGGCCGCCCCCTTCGGCCCAACCCTCTGCCGCAGACTACGGAGTAGCCTGTCTGGCAGAGGGCAAGGACGGAGGGCCCTTGGTCCTACGGCCGGGGCGGCCCGGAGGACCCCCCCGGTCCTTGGGCCCGTAGGGGGGAACCATTGGTTCCCTCATTTCCATCGCCGCCTTTGTCATTCTCGTCAGGTTCAATAAATGGAGGTACTGCCGGGGCCGAAGAAAGTGGAGTGTTAGCCTTAAGAAGCTCAAGGATCTGGGCCTGTCCTTCAGATAGACCTTGTATTAGGGTTCCTTGCTGAGTAACACTACCCCTACTTTGACCTTCCCTTCTAATGTTGATCCTTTTGTTAACCTTTCTTCTATGGAAAATCCCCAACTTACTCGTTTAGAAAACAAACTTGAGAGAATAGCCAACAATTTAACTCGACAAACTAGACAATCAGTAGGTTATGAACGGTTAGCCGAAACTCTAGCCTTAGGACTCGAAAGAATTATAAATCCAATACCTTTAACTACCACTACTCCTTCTCCTATTTCCCAACCCTCTCCTGTAACCCAACCTTCTTCTTCTCCCGCCCCCTTCGGCCCAACCCTCTGCCGCAGACTACGGAGTAGCCTGTCTGGCAGAGGGCAAGGACGGAGGGCCCTTGGTCCTACGGCCGGGGCGGCCCGGAGGACCCCCCCGGTCCTTGGGCCCGTAGGGAGGTGATACAAATCTTAGCCCAACAAGGTAAAATACTAGAAACCATGGTTTCAACTGTTGCCAATCAAGGTAAAAACTTTGATAGTTTAGTTTCTATGGTTAAACAACAAGAGCAAACCATTGGGACCTTGACTTCTTCAGTTCAAACATTAGCACAAGGGCAACAGGCAATTCTTGAGCTACTTGCAAGAGTCTTACCTCCTGTGCCTCAACCACCAGCAACTCCTACTCAAACTGAGGAAGGAAATGGAACTCCTTCAACTCCATCAACACCTTCAACACCTTCAACACCTTCAGTATCCAATGGGCAGCCCTCAACTCCCCCGATTTCTTCTCTGGGCCCTGCAGTATCTCTGAATTCTCCCTTTCACCAAAAGGCATATATTCATTCTATGGAACCTCACAAAGAGACAATTCCTCTGGATACAATAATCACGCCCCCTTCGGCCCAACCCTCTGCCGCAGACTACGGAGTAGCCTGTCTGGCAGAGGGCAAGGACGGAGGGCCCTTGGTCCTACGGCCGGGGCGGCCCGGAGGACCCCCCCGGTCCTTGGGCCCGTAGGGGGTGACAGAAAAGAAGAGCAAAGATACAGGCAATACACAATGGTTTTAGACACGAGGTCTATACTAGATTGGGGCACTTGGAAGGGAAGATAGATAAGATAGAAACGGATCTAGAGTTTATTAAGAAAAAGATTGATTGAAAAAGGAGATAAGTAATGAAAGATGACAACAAAAAAGGAATTGTTTTCCTAGATGCGAACAATGTTTCCCCCGTTGTAACTGCAGTTGCCATTCTGTTCTTCTGTGTTAAACTAAAACCATTTGAATTAATACAGGAAATAAAGGGAGAATGTTTTATGAGAACCCTCGGTCCCTCCCCACCGTAGCTCCCAGGACCTCCCCGGCCCGGAGGACCAAGGGCCCCCGGTCCTTGGGCCCGTAGGGGGTCCTCGGGCCGGCTGCGGCATAGTATGCAGCCGCAGGGGTTGGGACCTAGGTGGGGTGTCCTAGAGAGGTCAAATGTCAAATCAATTTAATTGGAAATGTCTCCGTAGGAGTATTCCCAAATCGGAACCTACTTCCTTCCCTGATTAAGCCCTAACCCGTGTCACTAGTTAATCCTTCCCAAGCACATTTATTACAGTTTACTTTCATTTCTTTAAATACGTCTTTATTTTTCACTGCTAGGCTGGTTTTTGTCTCACATTTTAGACGAGAATGATTTTCTAAAAGACCTAAAAGGTGATAAAGACGCTCACCAACACGTAGCCGACCTCTGACCCTTGCCAGGATCGAACTGGCGTTTAGGCAGTGAAGTTGCCTTGTAATTACCACTATACGAAAGGGCCTTAAGAGAGGATACATCTAAGGGGAGAATTGTTTTATTAAGAAGAGATTGGTAATACCGAGAAATGATGGAAAGGAGCGGAGAAGAAACAAGCCACTCAAGAGTTGGAACAGCAAGAGTAGGAGAAACAGGGACGTTACTTTCGTAAGAACTGAACCACTTACCAAGGATTAGGGGCAACCTGAACAGAAGAAGTTCACTGATCGTATAAATATACAAGAAAAGGAAGGTAGAAACAAGAGATATCATAGAACCCGAAGTAGGCCGCCAAATTCCATTCATGCCACGGGCTGCCTCATTCGGGCCAAGACGTAGTACCGTTCTCCTTTCCAGGAGTTTCGACCAGGTCTTACCCCTCCGCCAGTCACCACAGCTGGACTTCTACTAAAAATTCCACAAACAGGCTGGTCTATACTTTGCGCTGGGGAGGCTATAATGATGCTTAGTATTATATACCAATGAACTCGTAGAAAGGAACTACATTATGGGATACAAACCAACATCGTATGATGATGCTTTAGCTCACACAAGAGAGGCCCCTACGGGCCCAAGGACCGGGGGGGTCCTCCGGGCCGCCCCGGCCGTAGGACCAAGGGCCCTCCGTCCTTGCCCTCTGCCAGACAGGCTACTCCGTAGTCTGCGGCAGAGGGTTGGGCCGAAGGGGGGGGTCCTAATTGGAAGGCTAAATCAATGTATCTCGTCATATAAGGAGTCAAAGCATACATGTCACCATCTCAAGTGTGATCATTATGTTTTACAAGCTTAATTTTATCGTCTTCTGCTTTTAGATCATATGCTATCATTTTCAACTGCATCAATGTCTTTGCGCAACTTTGTGAATACCCACCATTCCTTTAGGAATAATATCATTATACCATGAAACACGGTGTTCTATCACAATTTGGGTAAATCCACTGGCATAGAACCACAGTTTAGCCTGTCTTCTTGCTTCTGTGTTAAGTAAAGATATAAAGCCTTGATCAGCATGATCAACATAGCAAACCAGCTCTTTTATCTTAAATGTGTCCTTTCACTGCTGGAAAAACCTTAGAATTTGTTGGGCTAATTTAATGCTTTCCAAGTACACATCATCTTTGTTACTATGATTAGTATTCAGCTTCCTTTCAAATATGCATTGGCTCAAGGGCCCATAGGCCAGCTGTCATAGCAGAACTCACATGGCCTACATCAACACCAACTGTAAACTCAGTCTTGATCTTATGCACAGTTTCAGCAAAAAACCATTCCTCATATGCACCAGGCAAACCATAGTAAACTGTCCTTGCTCTTAGCGGATTATTAACCCTCACATGTCCAAAATAGTCTCTCTGTGCCTGCCCCCTTCGGCCCAACCCTCTGCCGCAGACTACGGAGTAGCCTGTCTGGCAGAGGGCAAGGACGGAGGGCCCTTGGTCCTACGGCCGGGGCGGCCCGGAGGACCCCCCCGGTCCTTGGGCCCGTAGGGTGGCAGCAAAGTGTTAACATCTCAGCGCATATAATGGTAAGCGTCTTTTCCCACCTCTACTCCCATCATTCATTGCCCAATATGCTAAGGCTCTAGGGGTTAACAATTCAGTAATGTAAGAGGGAATAATTTTGTTGACTCCGTCTGGGTAGAAGAGGGAATGGTACTCATTAAATAAAGGGAGAGTTAAGGTATTAAACTGAATACTCTGATAGATTTTACCTGTTCTAGCATCTACACGAAGTTAGGGATCTTAGGTGGAGAGCCGCAGTAAGGCTCGAATAAATTGTAAAGATGCAAATGATATTGCTCGTTAATTAAGCCCTGGCGAAATTTCAGTCTAATATTACTGTTGATACATTGCTTCTCAGCGTGCAGATCACCCAGGAATAATCCTACTAACACATCTTTGAGTACGGGAGATAAAGGAGGATAAGGCGTCCCAGTTTGAACCCACCGTAGCAATGGGTTTGCCCAAGAATGGGTTATTGCCTTAGCAATAGTAAATTTAGGTAACAGATAGAACATTTGATGAATAGACAATTCTGTTTTATTTCCAGGTTTCGTATACTAATAAAGATTTGAATCTAAGAAGAATAAGTGGAACTGATGGACACGTCTTGGTAGAATTGTCAAGAAGATCCTATATAAACTCTCTCTCTCTCTATTTTATTGGATGTAAGGATAGGAACTACTTTGGTTTTTATCAGATTGTGGGGCCAGAGTAGGGGTTAACATTTTAACTTACTAAGTAGGGGGGTATTTTAGTGAATTTAACTGATTTTATACAACATAGAGGAATGGAAGTAAGGACGAATAATAGATAGAAAGAGGGGCATAGAATGTTTCTTGATGTAAATACGAGGTTTGTTCCTGTATATTTGAATTGTTACATCTAATCGATACCGAAGGATAAGCACATTGACCAATTTGGCAGTATCCTGCAGTGTAAAAGAGTCAGTCGCAAGGCGAAATCCTTCTACCGCCTTAGTACCATCTCCCATACTCCAGTGTGCCAGTGCAACAGGGGTTAATAGTTCATAGATATTGTCAGGAACTCTCTTTACACCGCCTATATACCACTGTTTGTGTATTTGGGTAAAACATGCATAGGCCCTTGTTTTAAACCGCAGAGCAAAGTATAAATTACCCTGTCGAGTACCTGATTCCAAAAGAGGCATAGATTGACAGTAATGATTAAAAGGTTGAAGACGAACAGAAAATAAGGTCAATGTAGGAACCCCTGACTAAACTCCAATCGAGCATTCTTGCAACGTTTTTGGATACACGCGTCCGAGAGCATGAGTCCCACTAGCACCATAAAATGAAAAGGAGGTATTTGAGTTACGTTACGTTGATAACTATTAAAGCTAAAGCCCACTGTAGATCCAAGGTTGGTCCCCCAACATATGAGAGCCTTGCAGCTAGAATTTGGAAGGATGAGTTTCTTCATAGTTGAAATTTAAGTAAGATACATTTATTTCCAGGTTTCTGATACTAATTAAGAGGCTTGGCCCTAATGAGGGGGGCAAAATAAAGTAAATAAAACAAATAATAAGTAATTAAATTGGGATTTAGGATCAGAGGGGTTCGAACCCTCAACCACTGCGTTATCAACACAGCACTCTAACCGACTGAGCTATGACCCTAATCTAGAAGAAGCTACCAGCAGAGGGGAGGTAACAATAGAAATCAAATAATAGAAACAATCAGAATAATCAATTGTCAAATACATACATTTTACTTTTGGCATTGGCTCTCAATCTTGATTTGATAAAAAGTAAAGAATTAAACTAATCATGGGCTAGACTTAACGGTAGCCAGAACAATATAACCAAACACTTAGGATTTAACCATCTTATCTTCCCTCTTCTTGTGCACCTTTTGCCAAACACCTAGTTCTTTATATCTTTTTTATAAGAACAAGGGCAAAAGCGTGAATAGAACAAACCCAACTAAGTATTAAAGTAAATAATATATAATAGGAGATTTTGCGATTCACTTTTTGATGGAATTTGTCATACAGAACTCACCTCTATTCTTTCCATCTTCTCCATTTAAAAGGAATTTGCCCTTCCAAGTTTATTCTCCCGTAGGTCTGTAGGTATCTCTAGTATAGTATAGTATAGTATAGTATAGTATAGTATAGTATACGCCTTCTGGGTCTAGTACAGTAGGGGTCTAGAGAATCCTTGTGAGCAGCTATGGTAGGTGTAGTAGGAAGGATCGTACAACGAGTTTCATCAAGACCGAGGGCCCTTGGGCCTGCTGCGGCATACGTATGCAGCCGCAGCCCCGGCCTACGGTACCACCCCCGGCCCGGAGGACCAAGGGCCCCCGGTCCTTGGGCCCGTAGGGGGGGCCCACCGTCCCCCTTGGCCCCAGGACCGGCCCGGAGGACCAAGGGCCCCCGGTCCTTGGGCCCGTAGGGGGTCCTC
>WNFZ01001318.1_pt1 | contig 35984 bp, 31 predicted proteins | sample 5400081 | NCBI WGS metagenome assembly WNFZ01 (sample SAMN13153365, study PRJNA577476) | soil metagenome | isolation source: 80 cm soil or saprolite under grassland replicate 1 | place: USA:California | collected 2016-06-15 | reverse complement strand
AGAGCGGCTTGGCGAGCCGGCGCGCGGCTTCGTCGGTTCTCGCGGTCGGCGGTTCACCGGCCACGAGCACGTCGCGGCCGAAGGCCTCGCGGGCAAAGAAGATGCCGCGCGAAAGCCCGAGCGAGGAATAGAGCGTGCGATCGAACGCGGTCTCGAACCGCGCAATCTCGACGCCGAGATCGCGCAGCAGCCCTTTTGCGACCTCGCTGTAGTGCGTGTTGGGAGAATCGATCGATTCGCTGCCGCCATAGCCGATCACAAGTCGGCCATCGAGCGTGAACTCGTTGCGCTTCGCATGGCCGCCGAAATCGTCGTGGTTGTCGAGCACGAGAATGCGAGCGGACGATCCAGCGGCGCGGCGGTAGAAGAACGCGGCGGCCAAGCCGCTGATGCCGGCGCCGACGACCACGAGATCGTAATGCTCGTCGATCGGCAGCCGGTCGAGGTCGAAGCGGTTGCTTTCGCGCGCCTGCGCGTGCGCGATCTCGAACGAGCCCGGGTGCTGCCCACGCAGTCCGGTGAGCGCCGGCGGGTAGCGCGCGGGCTCGGCCGCGATCTGCGCCGCGGGCGTCAGACCGGCAGCGACGGTCAGGGCCACTCCGTTGAGAAAGTCGCGGCGCGAAATCGAAGACATAGCCAATCGGAATGCGCTCCGGCTTTGATGGACGAGAGGCGCGACGGGCCACGCTGCCGTCGCAGCGATAGGGCCGCGATTCTGCCAGCAAGAGAAGATGAAACGCAAGGCGCGTGGCATGTCGCCTCCGCGGATGCAAGCTCGCCGCGCGGGTCTGCGATTGGCTAGTGAACGACGTGGCGGCTAACGATGCATCCTCCGACGGCAAGGGAATACACGAGCGAAATTCGTGTTATGATCGTTGCCAGGACGAGGGAGGAACACCTGTGAATCAGGACATCATCAATCTTTACGACCGCTTCACCCATGGCGGCATGAGCCGCCGCGACTTTCTCGACCGGCTGGTCGAGCTAGCCGGTTCGAGCGCGGCCGCCGTCGCGCTGCTGCCGCTGTTACAGAACGACTACGCACGCGCCGCCATCGTGGCGGCCGACGATGCCAGGCTCACTGCCGAACGCGCCACCTACGACTCGCCCAAGGGCAAGATCAACGGCTATCTCGTGCGCGGCAAAGCCATGGGCAAGCGGCCCGTGGTGATCGTCATTCACGAGAACCGGGGCCTCAACCCACACATCGAAGACGTAGCGCGCCGATTGGCGGTGGAGGGCTATCTCGCTTTTGCGCCCGATCTTCTGTCGGTGAACGGCGGCACGCCGCCCGAGGAGGACAAGGCGCGCGAACTTCACGCCAAGACCGAGCGCGAGGACATGATCGCGGCGGCGCTCGCGGCCGTCCCGTTCATGCAAAAGCACGCGGAGTCGACCGGCAAGGTCGGCGCCGTCGGCTTCTGCTTCGGCGGCGGCGTGGTCAATCGCATGGCGGCGGGCAGTCCCGATCTCGCGGCCGCGGTGCCGTACTACGGCGCACAAGTCCCGGCCGAGATGGTGCCCGCGATCAGGGCGTCGTTGCTGCTGCACTACGCCGAGAATGACGAGAACATCAACAAGGGCATCGCGGCGTACGAGGCGGCGCTGAAGACCAACAACAAGAAATACACGATCTACATCTATCCCGGCACCCAGCACGCCTTCAACAACGACACCGGTGCCGCGCGCTACAACAAAGCGGCGGCCGATCTCGCCTGGAGCCGGACGCTCGCCTTCTTCGCGGAGAATTTGGGCGCGCCGCCCAAGGCGGCGTGAAGGCGCTGGCTCGTGCGCGTCTAAAGCGTCATGATTTTTGGTTCGATCGGTGGCTTCTCCGTCGTCATCGCCCGCGAAGGCGGGCGATCCAGTAACCACAAGATTGTCCGTGATTACTGGATGCCCCGCTTTCGCGGGGCATGACAGGCGAAGAGCGGGGGGCCCTATCTAAAGGTATCACGCTTTAGCCTCTCCGCCCGAGCTACTCAGTGCCGTGCGCGCGATCGCCGGGGAGTCTTTTGCGTCTCGGCTAGCCTCTCGATCAGCGCGGTCGCCGTGCGCAAGAGGCGGCCGTCGTGACCGAGCGGGCCGACAAGTTGCACGCCGAGCGGAAGGGCCCCCTCGCCCGCGAGCAGCGGCAGCGACAAGGCCGGCAAGCCGGTCAAGGTCCATAATGTGCAGAACGCGGGATCGCCGGTGGAGCCGAGCCCCTTGGGCGCAACACCGGGCGTAGCCGGCGTCAGGATCGCATCGTAGGCATCGAAAGTCTCGGCAAGGCTCGCGGTGTAGCGCGGCACCTTTGCCAGCGCGCCGAGATAGTCGACCGCGGCCACGCCGCGCCCGTGCGCGAGGAGCTTGCGCAGCGCTTCGCTCGGCTCGCCGCGGGCGACAAACGGTGCGAGGTTGTGCGCCATGTCCGTCGCCATGATGGTGCGATGTATCTCCCAGGCTTCGGTCCAACTCGGCGGAAGATCGACCGGCTCGATCGCCGAGCCGAGCGCCGCTGCGAGTTCCTCGAAAGCGGCCTTGGTCTGCGCATCGGCTTTGTCCCACACCGGCGTGCGCACGAAAGCGAAACGCGGCGGCAGCGGCGGCGGCTCGCGCTGCAGAGCGCGGAAATCGGGCGCGGCGAAAGGCTCGGTGTCGGGGTCGGCCGGATCATGGCCGGCAATGACCTCGAGGATCAACGCAAGGTCGCCAAGCGAGCGCGCGAAGGCTCCGATATGGTCGAGCTTGCGCGACAGCGGCAGCACGCCCGCGCGCGAGACGAGCCCGTGAGTCGGCTTGATCGCGAACACGCCGCAGAAGGCGGCCGGGCGGATGACCGACCCATTGGTCTGGCTGCCGAGCGCGAGCGGCACCATCTGCGCGGCCACCGCCGCCGCCGATCCCGACGACGAGCCGCCGGGCGTGCGCGCGTGATCGTGCGGGTTGCGCGTAGCGCGCGGATGGAAATAGGCGAACTCGGTGGTCACCGTCTTGCCGATGATTACGGCGCCGGCGGCGCGCAGCTTCGTCACGACGGTGGCGTCGTTCCACGGCCGGCGGCCGGCGGCGAGCGGCGAGCCAAGCTCGGTCGGGTAATCCGCGGTATCGATGATGTCCTTGATCGCGACCGGAATTCCGTGCAGCGGCCCGATCGGCCGGCCCTGCGCGCGGCGCTCGTCGAGCCCGCGCGCCTGCGCCAGCGCATGCTCGCGGTCGAGATGAGCGAACGCCTTGATCTCTCCATCGAGCGCTTCGATGCGGTCGAGGCAGGCGCGCGTATAATCCTCGGCCGAAATCGCGCCGCGGGCGATTTCCGCGCCGGCCTCGCTCGCGGTCAAATGAACGAGCCCGTTGTCGGCCAAGGTTGCGCTCCGTCTTTTTGACTGAACGAGAATTTAGGCGCACCCCGCACTCGGATAATGCACGTGCGTGCCGAGCGAATCGTTAAGAGATCCGCATCAGGTCGAGCACGCCGGACAGCGTCATCGTGAACGACAGCGCCACTCCGGCACAGAGGGCGACGCTGATATACGGCTCCCATTCCGTGTCGACCCAGCGGTGCCGTTTGCCGCCTCGCGGCAGCAAAGCAAAGAACACCGCAGCGGTGACAAGGAAGACCGCGATGCCAGACATCAGCAAGAACATTTTGTCTCCGATCACCCGCGCCGCGGCAGCGGCAGACTTCAGCGATAGACTTGGGTCGGCAACCACAGACCGATCTGCGGGAAAGTGTAAAGCATGACCATCGATATGAGGACGATGATCATGAACGGCAGCACGCCGCGGAAGATATCATTGATGTTGACCCAGCTGGGCGCGACGCCCTTGAGGTAGAACGGCGCCATGGCGACCGGCGGCGACAGGAACGAGGTCTGAATGTTCAGCGCCACCAACAGGCCGAAGAACAGCGGGTCGACGTTGAAGGTTTTCAGGAGCGGCAGAAAGATCGGCATGAAGATGACGATGATCTCGGTCCATTCCAGCGGCCAACCCAAAAGGAAGATGATGAATTGGGCGAGTATCATGAATCCGGTGGTCGACAGGTTCATGGCCAGCATGAACTTCTCGATCGGCTCGTGGCCGCCGAGATAGGCGAAGACCGCCGAGAACGTGAAGGAGCCGATGAACAGCCAGCACACCATCGCCGTGGTGCGGGCGGTCAGAAACACTGAGTCCTTAAGCTGGCCGAATGTAAACGAGGTTCCAGGGATTAGGGCGAGACCGGTCAAAAGCGTGGCGAACAGCACAACGGTGACGACCCGGCGATCGACGTCCAGATGGGTGATCCCGCACACGATTAAGTAGGCGAAAAACGCCGCGGCCAGAACGCCGTACACCTGGACCAGGATGACGGTCCATCGCCGCTTGTAGTCGGCGCCATAGCCGGCCGCGAGCAGGAGCGCGCCGAGCGAGCCCATGGCCGCCGCCTCCGACGGCGTGGCCAGGCCGAAAATGATTGATCCGAGGGCCGCGCCGATGAGCCCCGCCAACGGTGCGAACGAGGTCAGCAGCGCCCACAGCACGGTCGTGACCGGCACGTTTCGCTCTTCGGCCGGCAGCTGCGGCGCCAGCTTCGGATTGAGCAGCGTGATGATGATGACGTAGAGCATGTAGAGCCCGGCCAGCATGATGCCCGGAAAGAAGGCGCCGGCGTAGAGCTTCACTACGGAAACGCCGGCGGTGGCGCCGTAAAGGATCAGCATGACGCTCGGTGGAATGAGAATGCCGAGGCAGCCGCCTGCGCACACCACGCCGGCGGCGATTTTCACGTCGTAGCCGGCGCGCAGCATGGCCGGAAATGCCAGCAGTCCCATCAACGTCACGCAGGCGCCGACGATGCCGGTTGCGGTTGCAAAAATCGCGCAGGTCGCAAGCGTGGCGAGCGCGAGCGAGGCCGGCACCGGGCCGGCCGCGAGCTGCAGTGAACGGAACAGCCGATCGAGGATGTTGGCGCGCTCGATGATGTAGCCCATGAACACGAACAGCGGAATCGAGATCAAGACGTCGTTGGTCATCACCGAATAGGTGCGCTGCACGAGCAGGTTGAAGATGAGGTCGCCCATCGCCCAGTAGCCGAAGAACACGCCGAGTGCCATCAGCGTGAACGCGATCGGGAACCCGAACATGATGAAAACGACGAACATCCCGAGCATGATCACGCCCAGCTCGGGATTGCCGATGCCGAACATCAAATATCGCCCCTGCGCTGCCCGATCTCCTCGAGCTCTTTCACCACCTGGTAGTCGCCGTGCTCGGCCTTCTCCAGCATGACCTTCTCGAGCTCCTCGACGTCATGCAGGCGCTTGGGCCACTCGCCGGTGCGGATGCACATGATGCAGCGGATGACCTCGACGATGCCCTGCATCACCATCAGCACGCCGACGATCGGGATCAGCGACTTGAAATGGTAGACCGGCGGCCCGAACGGGCTGGCCGAGGAGTGTTCATGCACCAGCCACGACAGCTTGGCATAGCCGTAACCGGCATAAATGAACGCCAACATGCCGGGGAAGAAGAACAGGAAATAGAGCACCAAGTCCCATTTGGCCTGCGTGCGAGGGGACCAGGAGCGATAGATGAAGTCGCCGCGCACATGGCCGTTGCGTGAAAGCGTGTAGGCGCCGGCCAGCATGAATAGGGTGCCGTAGAGCATGTAGCTGGCGTCGAACGCCCACTCGGTCGGCGCCAAGAACAGGTAGCGCATGAACACTTCGTAGCTGGTGGTGAACGTGAGCACGACGATGCACCACCCCGCGGTCTTGCCGACCCAGGTGCTGATCTCGTCAACGATGAGCAAAACGCGGTTCATGGCTCCCCCGACGGCCACCAAGTCACTTCGCGAACGAGGAGAAGACGGCAGTCCGAAGCAGCCCGCGCGCAAGCTGCGCGCGGGCCGCTCGCTAGGCATCAGCCGAAGAAGTGCTTGTAGGCGACCTCGAGTTGCGCAGTGGTGAGGTTGTTGGTGAGGAAATAGGGCGCAACACGCTTCACCCACGCCTTTTGCGAATTGAGGACCTTTTGGAAGAAAGGATCCGGATTGGCGGCCATGACCTTGTCCCACGCCGCAAGCTGCGCCTGGAGTACGGCGTCCGGCGTGTTGATGATATTGACGCCGCGCTTTTTGATCTCCTCCATATCCTTCGAATAGCGGTCATGCGCCTGGGCGAACTGGTCGGCGGTCGCGGCAAACGCCGCGTACCTCAGGATCGCCTTGAGTTCGGCCGGCAGCGCATTGTACTTCGCCTTGTTGAAGCTGAGCTCGAACGACTCCTGCTGCTGGTGGTGGCTTCTCATCATGAAATACTTGGACACGTCCGGGAATCCGAGCAGCAGGTCCGACGACGGATTGTTGAACTCGGCCGCGTCGATCAGGCCGCGATCGAGCGCCGGCACGATCTCGCCGCCCGGCAGGATGGTCACGGACGCACCCATTTCCTTGAACAGGTCGGCCGAAAGCCCGACCGTTCGGTATTTGAGTCCCTTGAACTCATCGGCGCTCTTGACCTCCTTCTTGAACCAGCCGAGCGGCTGGTTCGGCATCGGATAATAGAGGAGGCCGACGAGGTTGAGCTTGAGGGTGTCATTGATCAGCTCGTTATAGAGGGCCTCGCCGCCACCGTAATAGAACCAGGCGAGCATGCTGTGCGCGTCCCACCCCATCGACGGCGGAGTGCCGAACAGCGAGGCCGCCTTGTTCTTGCCGTACCAGTAGACGGTCACGCCGTGCCCGGCATCGAGCACGCCCGAATGCACCGCGTCCTGCAGCTGGAATGCAGGCACCACGGCACCTGCGGCGAGCACATCGAGCTTGAGCCGGCCGCCCGACATGTCGTTGACCTTCTTGGCGTAGTCGACGGCAAACTCGTGGAAAATGTCCTTCGTCGGCCAGGTCGACTGGTATTTCCAGGTCACGGTTTGCGCGCGCGAGACTTGCGGCATGGCGACCGCGGCGGCGCCGGTGATGGCGGCACCGGCGAGGAATTTGCGCCGGGTCGCGGATTTGGATGTGCGGGATAGTTCAGCACTCATGGGCATTGCCCTCCTTTGGGTTTCTCGAGCGTCCCGCGGCATTCTCGGTGCCGCTTGGGTGTATGAACCGTCCGGACAGGTTCCCTATTCCGGTGCGCAGGTTGTAGGGCGTGACATGGGTTCACACAAGGCTCGAATTGTCTCGCCCCGTCGATACGAGCCAACGCAGATGGCCAAAAGTTAATCATGCCGGACTTGACGGCACCTGTGAGTTGGCACAGGCGCAAACACGCGGCGCTTGCTCAACCAGGTTTCGGGCCCTGCCTGTGCTAGAGTTGAACCCGGCGGCCAACTAGATCAGAGCCACGGCTCATACTGCCGTGAAACCGGCACCATCGCCCCATTCAAGCCGGATTGATCGGCTCAGCCCTAAGCCACGACCGCGACTTTTCGACCCGCCGCCGGCAGACAGGAGAAACCCGTGTCCCGCCTCGTTTCGACGCTCGCCATCATCTTCCGGCTTGCCCGCCCGTATTTCTTTTCCGAGGACCGTTGGGCCGGGCGCATCCTCCTCGCTGCCGTCATCACCATCGAGCTGTCGATCGTGGCGATCAACGTGGCGCTCAATCAATGGAACAACCGCTTCTACAACGCGCTGCAAGAGCGCAATTGGGACAATTTCGTCTGGGAGCTGTTGTTCTTCTGTGCCCTGGCGGCGACTTACATCGTGATCGCGGTGTATCAACTCTATCTCAATCAGTGGCTGCAGATCCGGTGGCGGCGCTGGATGACGCAGCAATATCTCGATCGTTGGCTCACCGGCGCCAACCACTACCGCATGCAGCTCCTCGGCGATGCGGCCGACAATCCCGACCAGCGCATCGCCGAGGACATCAACATGTTCATCGAGCGCACGCTGTCGATCAGCGTCGGGCTGCTCAGCGCGATCGTCACGCTGTGCTCCTTCGTGGTGATCCTGTGGACGCTCTCCGCGGCCGCCCCGCTCCATCTGTTCGGTGCGAGCTTTACCATTCCGGGATATCTGGTATGGGCGGCGCTGCTCTACGCGGTGGTTGGAACGACGCTCACTCATCTCATCGGCTGGCCGCTGGTCTCGCTCAATTTCCGCCAGCAGCGCTTCGAGGCCGATTTCCGTTTCAACCTCGTCCGGGTGCGGGAGAACTCCGAGCAAATCGCACTGCTCGCAGGAGAAACCGCCGAGCAGGAACGGCTGCTCGATCGCTTTGGTTACGTCGTCGGCAATTTCCTCCTGATCATGCAACGGACCAAAAAGCTCACCTTCCTGACAGCAGGATACGGGCAAGTTTCTATCGTCTTCCCCTTCATCGTGATCAGCCCCGCCTATTTTGCCGGGGCGGTTCAGCTCGGCGGTCTGATGCAGACCGCGTCCGCGTTCAGCAGCGTGCAGACGGCGCTGTCGTTTTTCGTCACTGCCTATCGCCAGCTCGCGGAGTGGCGGGCGGTGATCGCGCGCCTCGACGGCTTCAACATTGCTGTAGAGCGGGCGCAGGCGGCAGCGACGGCAACGGAGGCGATCAAGGTATCGCCGCGCGAAAGCGGCGATCGCATCCAAATCGACGATCTTCTGGTGCGGCTGCCGCAGGGGACCGCGCTCGTCGTCGCCGATGACCTTATGATCTCGACGGGCGAGCGGGTGCTGCTCACAGGCCCGTCTGGCACCGGCAAATCGACCTTGTTCCGAGCCATCGCGGGCACCTGGCCGTTCGGCGCAGGCACCATCCGGGTGCCCAAGGGAGCCAAAGTGATGGCGCTGCCGCAGCGACCGTATTTCCCGATCGGCACGCTCGCGGCGGCGGTGACCTATCCGGCCGAGCCTGGAACCTTCAGTGCGGAGGCGCTCACCGAGGTCATCACCGCGGTCGGCCTGCCCGTGCTCGCCGGACGGCTGACGGAGGAAGCACACTGGAACCGAATGCTCTCGCTCGGCGAACAGCAGCGCCTCGGCATTGCCCGCGCCATCCTGCAGGCGCCGGATTATCTATTCCTCGACGAGGCGACGGCTTCGCTCGACGAGGCGGCGGAAGCCGCGCTCTACCGTCTCCTCAACACGCGGCTCAAGCGTAGCGCGATCGTATCGATCGGGCATCGCTCGACGCTGTCCGCGTTCCACCGCCGCGGTCTCGTGCTGGAGCGTGATGGCGAGATCAGTCGCTTGCGTGAGGCCGTGCTCGAGCCGGCGGCGGAGTAGGCAGCTTGCACAAGCCAGCTCGCGCGCCTCCCTCGCCCCAAAAGCAACGGGCGGCGGCCCGTGAGGAACCGCCGCCCGCAGATGATGTCATATCGGCCTACTTCAGATTGGCCAGGGCCGTCAGGTCGAACTTGCCGGTCGCCACGAAGGTCGCGCCGCACCAGTTGGAGCCGAACCCGCCCGGATTGATCGCGGTGAAGTCACCCGTGAACCTCGCCGTATGGTCGCTGGTAAAGGCGTTGCAGTCGCCCTTGTTCAGGTCGGTGTCGTAGTAACGCAAATCCAGCGTGAACACGCTCTTGGTGATGCCGATACCGACGTTCCAGGTGGTGTAGCTGCGGTAGGGAATGCCGTTCGGATACGGCGCCGTGCAGGCCGCAGCGTTGACCTGAGTGCAGTAGAAGTTATCGCTCGTGCCCAGGAACCAGTGACCCGCCTCGCCGGAGAGGAAGAGGCCCCAGCCTTCCGGCATGGCGGCGCTGGGCGCCGTGAACTTCGCGCCGCCCACGAGATAGGTGCCCTTGGCGCCGGAGTTGAGCACAGACGGCGAGTAGTAGACGGCCCCGCCGTATTGAACCTGGTCGTTCACGGTGAAGGTGCCCTTGGCGTAGCCCTCCACGAAGCTCAGGTCCTTTTTGATGACGTTGAAGTTGACCGGCAGATAGCTGTTCTCAAGACAGTCGGTGCCGAACACCGGATTGAGGCTGCCGTTGAAGCACTGCCCGCCCGGATACCAGTAGTACCAAGCGCCGAAATCAAGCGCGAGCGGACCGAAGGTCGGGCGGATGCCGCCGTAGATGTCGATCTCGGCAGCCGCGCGGTTCGGGAACGAGATGCTCTCGCCCGCGATGCCGACGTAGTACTGCAGGTCCTTGGTAACGTTGTAGCGCGGCTCGAAATAGGCGGCGACCGACGGCTTGTGGTTGGATTGGGTGATGCCGCGGAAGATGTAGTCCGAGGTGATGCCGGCGCCGAAGGCGACGTCCCACGGATTGTATGGCGCCACCGGCGGTGGGAGCGCCTTGACCTTCATGTCGGCCGCCAGCGCCGGCGTCGCAAGCGCGACGGCGGCAACTGTAGATAAAATGATCTTTCTCATTTGCTGCCCCTCTATCAGTTATCACGCCACCCCGGCGGCTGTTCGTCAGAACGCGACCTTGTCCCCGTCATCGCGTCCGCTGCACCTAACAACGCGTTAGGGCAGGTGAGAAGGCAGAATCCCGCAGCAATTGCTGTATTTTTGGGCGAATCCGGCCGTTTTGGATCGAAAGAATCGGAGTGTTGCGATTCCAACACAACACGGCCTTAGCCGGACATGTCCGACTAAGGCCGTAAGCAAACGCCAGCGCTGCAACGGCGAGATTTGCCTCAGGCGGCGGCCGCCTTCTTGCGGTTGGCCTCGAGCCTGGCGTCGACCAACGCCACGGTGGCATCGATGACGGGATTGCGCAGGCCCTTCTGCGCCGCGATCGCCTGCACCAGCTTGTCCGCGCGCTCGATGTTCGGCACCCCGTTATTGAGCGCGCGGGCGGCTGACGACGGGCGCGTCAGGCTTTGCGCGGCCGACGCGTACTTCTCGAACGGCACCAGATCCTCCCGATTGGCACCGAGCTTGACGCACAGGTCGACCACGAAGTTGTAGACGCTGCGCGAGGCCTCGATGTCGCGATGCACGGCATCCTTGATGTCGATCGCGCCGTCCTTGGTGACGCAGCGATAATTGCCGGTCAGCAGCATCGCCCATTTCGCCAGCGGCACGAAAATCGACTCGTGCACCTTGAGCTTCACCGGCAGTTCGATTTTGCCGTCGCCGGTATCGAACCGGACTGCCTCGATGTCGTCCTGCAACCGGCGAAGAATGGCGGTGTGCTCGTCAGACTCGAAACGCGCGACCTTGAAATTGGTGGGCAGCGTGACTTGCAGTACGTTGACCTTCTCGTCGGGCGGGCGGATCGCCTGCGGGTCCGGACTGCACAACGTCAAAACAGCGGGATCGAAGTTGTCCCAGACGCTCGGGTCGGTATAGGCCACCTTCAACGGTTCGGTGTTGAGGCCCGGGACGCGCTTGAGGTAAGGCAGCGGCGGCATGTTCATGATCGACATGCACGGCACCTTCGACCTCGCAACCGTGTCGAGCAGCTGCCGCACGCCGGGCGCGCGATACTGCGGCTCCTGCATGGCCAGACCGACGAGATCGTAATCGGTCGGATTGACATCGGCGGGACCGGCGGCGGAGACCTTGCCTGGGAGCTTGCGCGAGTCGATCTCGATCGGCTCCTTGCGGCCTTTGACGGGCAGGCGCACGCGGAACCCCTCGGCATTGATCAAGTCCGCCTCCGCCGGCAGGCACACCAGCTTTACCTGATGACCCCCGAACAGCAGCTTGGAGGCAAGCAGCGAGCCGTAGGACGCGCCCATGATCAGGATGTTGTAAGTCGCCGGCATAGCGAACCTCCTCCGCGTTGGATGGAAGAAGGAGAGAGTTCGTCTCTCTCGCGCCGGCAATGCTATTGCGCCGGCCATCCGCATGCAATCCGCATGGCCCGCAGGTGACTAAGCCGGGGCGCAGCCACGGGATCGCAACCGATTTTGCCGGTGAGCAGGCGAGGCGATCGGCTCACTCCCGCAGGGGGGCGAGCCGATCGGTATCCAGGTCCGTTGGTAGTCAGGGATGTTACAAGGCGGTCCCGCCGCCCGAACTGCCGCTCCCGGACGTGCCGCCCGTCGGCGGCCACGAGGGCGGCGTGTAGGAGGGTGCCGGAGCGGGAGCGGGCTTCGGAGCAGGCTTTGGAGCAGCCTTTGGAGCAGCCTTGGCCTTCGGCTTCGCCTTCCTCGCGGCGCTCTTCTTCGCCACGACGCGCTTCTTCTTACGCGCTGGCGCGGCTTTTCTTCCCGCTTTCCGCTTTTTGGTCTTCGACTTTGCCTTCTTCGCTTTCTTCGCCATGGATCGCCTCCCGATCGTTGCGGCTTCGCTACGGTCACTTTGCCGGCGCGACGGCCGCTGCCGCCGCGCTAGATCCCCGCTTCCCGGCGAGCGCCTCGGGTTCGGGGCCTCCGGTCGCCCAGTCGATCAGCTCGACGGTGTGGACGACCGGGATCATGGTGCCCGCAGCGATCTGCATCATGCAGCCGATATTGCCGGCGGCGATCGCGTCGGGCTTGAGCTTTTCGATATTGTCGACTTTGCGCTCGCGCAACCTCCTCGCAAGCTCCGGCTGGAGAATGTTGTAGGTGCCGGCCGAACCACAGCACAGATGTCCTTCCGGTACATCTTTCACGACGAATCCCATCTTGCAAAGCAATTCTTTTGGCGCGCGTACAATTTTCTGCCCGTGCTGCAGCGAGCAGGCGGAATGGTAGGCAACCACGAGGCCGGACGGGCCGCGCTCGGGTGGCAGTTCGAGCCCGCTCAGGTACTCGCTGATGTCCATGGCGAGGCGCGACACGCGCATCGCCTTGTCCGCGTAAGCCCGATCAGTGCGCAACATGTAGCCATAGTCCTTGACCGTGGTGCCGCAGCCGGAGGCCGTGACCAGGATGGCATCGAGGCCTTCGATCTCGGCGGTCCAGGCATCGATCTGGCGCCGCGCGGCGGAGCGCGCCTCATCTTCGCGGCCCATGTGGTGGACGAGCGAGCCGCAGCAGCCCTCATCCGCCACCACCACCTCGACGCCATGCCGGGTGAGGACGCGGATGGCGGCCGCGTTGATCGAGGGGGCGATGACCGGGCTGACGCAGCCGGTCAACAGCGCCACTCGGCCGCAGCGGGAGCCGGCCGGCGGGAAGCGGCGTCTCCCCTGCCCTGCCGCCATCGGAGATAGCCGCGCAGGCGCCAATCGCAACATGGCCGCCAGCGGCGTCAGTCCTATCGCAGCAAGCAGGCCGGCGAACGGCTTGCCCAGCCGCGCCGCGTCAAGCGCCCGGCGCAGCAGGCGGTTGTTCGGCAGCACGTGGGCGAGGAATGCGCGCAGCAAGCGATCGATGCCAGGTCGCGTGTAAGTGTTCTGGATGTGCACGCGAGCATGATCGACGAGGTGCATGTAATGCACGCCCGACGGGCAGGTGGTCATGCAGGCCAGGCACGAGAGGCAGCGGTCGATATGCTTGACGACCTCGGCGGTTGCCGGCCGGTCGTTCTCCAGCATGTCCTTGATCAGGTAGATGCGCCCGCGCGGGGAATCGAGCTCGTCGCCGAGCAGCACGTAGGTCGGGCAGGTCGCGGTGCAGAAGCCGCAATGCACACAACTGCGCAGGATGCGGTCCGCTTCCGCGACATTCGGATCGGCAAGCTGCGCCAGCGTAAAGCTCGTCTGCATCGGATTACACCCCGGCCCACATCCGTCCCGGGTTGAGCACGCCTTGGGGATCGAAGCTTTCCTTGACCCGCTTGGTCAATGCGGCAAGCGCGGGATCCTGCGGCGCGAACACATCAATCGCGGCCCGCACCGAAGCCGGTGCGCGCATCAGTGTCGCATGTCCCCCGAAGGTGCGTACCGTGCGATGGATCAGCGCCGCGCCCGCGTCGTCGGCGGCCTCGAGGGTCAGCCAGATCAGGCCGCCCGCCCAATCGTAGAACATTTGCGCCCGGGCGGACCTTGCGATGGTTGCGGTGAGCTCGAGGCCGCGGCTGGGCGCCGTCGAGATGCGCCAGAGCGGCGGCTCGCCTTCCCGCGGCGAAAGCGTTGATGCATGAGCTGCAAATGGGGTCACATCGCGGATGGCGGTCCACAGCCTGCGCGAGAGGGCCTCTTCCGCGGTGGTGAGCTCGCCGAACGGTTTCATCAGCGCCTCGAGCGCGCGCTTGCGCGCGGCCACCGAAGGGGAAAACCCTTCGAGCCGCAGCGCCGTGACGGCACCGCCGCCGATTTCCTGCGCCGGGATGCGGGCAGCGATATCGGCCGGCAGGTGCGCGGCCCCCGACACGTCGCAGGATGATCCCATGGCGTTGCTCATGGCCACGATCGCCTGCGCCGGTTCGAGCCCGCGGATCAACAGCGTTTGTTCGGTCTCCGGTCGGGGCAGCACTTTGATGGTGACGTCAGTCATGGCGGCAAGCGTACCCCAGGAGCCCGCCATGAGCTTGCAGAGGTCATAGCCGGTGACGTTCTTCACCACGCGGCCGCCGGATTTGAAGCTTTCACCGCGGCCCGATACCGCGCACAACCCAAGGAAATGGTCGCGCGCGGCCCCGGCCTTGATCCGGCGCGGCCCGGAAACGTTCGCCGCCAGCGCGCCGCCGATCGTGCCGCGCCCCTTGGCCCCGCCGAGGATGCCGGCATAGTCCATCGGCTCGAAGGCGAGCTGCTGGCCGTTGGCGGCAAGCAGCGCTTCGATCTCGGCGAGCGGCGTCCCCGCTTTGGCCGAGAGCACGAGCTCCTCGGCCTCGTAGAGGGTCACCCCGGTGAGGCCGGACAAATCGAGGGTGAGGTCGGTTTGCGCCGGCCGGCCGATCGCGCGCTTGGAGCCGTGGCCCACGATCTCCACCGTCTTGGCCGCCGCCAGAGCCGATTGCACCGCGACCTCGACGTCTTTGGCATCGCGCGGTCGCAGCGTATCGGCCATTGCCCGATCAGAATCTCGGAATATCCGGAAAGGCGACCCGCCCGGCGTGGACGTGCATGCGGCCGAGCTCGGCGCAGCGGTGCAGCGTCGGGAACACCTTGCCCGGGTTGAGCAGGCCCTTGTCGTCGAACGCGCATTTGAGCCGCTGCTGCTGCTTGAGATCGGCCTCGGAGAACATTGCCGGCATCAGGTCGCGCTTCTCCACGCCCACCCCGTGCTCGCCGGTGAGCACACCGCCCACCTCGACGCAAAGCTTGAGGATATCGGCGCCAAACTTTTCCGTGCGCTCGAGCTCGCCCGGCTTGTTGGCATCGTAGAGAATGAGCGGATGGAGATTGCCGTCGCCGGCATGGAAAACGTTGGCGACGGCCAGCCCGTAGCTCTCGGACAATTCGCGCATGCGCTTGAGCACCTGCGGCAGCCGCGCCCGTGGGATGGTGCCGTCCATGCAGTAGTAATCGGGCGAGATGCGGCCGACCGCGGGGAACGCCGCCTTGCGTCCGGCCCAGAACAGGAGCCGCTCTTGCTCGGAGTTCGAAGCGCGGCAGGTCACGGCGCGGCAGGACTGGGCGATCGCCTCGACGCGAGCAATGAGGTGATCGACCTCGGCCTCCGGCCCGTCGACCTCGACGATCAACAGCGCCTCGACGTCGAGCGGGTACCCCGCATGCACGAATTCCTCGGCGGCATGGATCGCCGGGCGATCCATCATTTCCATGCCGGCGGGAATGATGCCGGCGCCAATGATCTTGCTCACGCACTCGCCGGCATCCTCGGAGGAAGCAAACCCGACCAGCACGGCGCGCGCGCCGTCCGGCTTCTTGAGGATGCGCACGCTGATCTCGGTGACGACCCCGAGCAGCCCCTCGGAGCCGGTGATGATGCCGAGGAGATCATAGCCGCCCGAGTCGAGATGCTTGCCGCCGACGCGCACGGTCTCGCCCGTCATCAGCACTAGCTCGCATCCGAGCAGGTTGTTGGTGGTCATGCCGTATTTGAGGCAGTGCACGCCGCCCGAATTCTCCGCCACGTTGCCGCCGATGGTGCAGGCGATCTGCGATGAGGGATCGGGCGCGTAGTAGAAGCCGGCATGCTCGACCGCCTCGCTAACGGCGAGGTTGGTCACGCCCGGTTCGACCACGGCGACTCGATTGGCGAAGTCGATCTCGCGGATGCGGTTGAATTTAGCCATGCCGAGCAGGACGCCGTCGGCGAGCGGCAGCGCGCCGCCGGAAAGCGAGGTGCCGGCTCCGCGGGGCACGACCTTGATGCCTTCGGCGTGGCAGAAGGCGAGCACGCGGGTTACTTGCTCCGTCGTGTCGGGCAGCACCACGACCATCGGTAACTGCCGGTAGGCGGTCAGCCCGTCGGCCTCGTAGGGACGCATTTCCCGCTCGGCGGCGATCACCCCCTCGCCCGGCACGATGGCGCGCAGCGCTGCCACGATACGCTCGCGGCGCGCGAGCACGGCTTCATCCGGCTGGGGCATGACGAGGGACAATTAGTTGCTCCTTAGCTGGCGCACGATTGGGCGCCGCTCGTGGCCCCTTTCGTTACGCCATCTTTACGGCGGCAACGCCACCTGGATCGCGCTTCTCCGCGAAAGATCGCGCGGCATAGCAGCGGGACACATTGTCGCTTTGGGCCGTTGACACTGCAAGCCGTTAACGCCATTCGAACAGCGTGGCGATTGCCACGCGCAAGTCGGCTTGAGCCGACTTGCGCGTTTATTGGGGAATTTCTGGTCAATTCGAGCGGGCGCCGGACCGGGCATGGCGCCGATCGGACTCAAAGCTGATCGGTCTATAAGAGGAGACAAAGTATGAGGACATGGGTGATTGCCGGCATTGCTCTCGCGGCTTCGACCGGGACCGCATTGGCGCAGGACGCCGCCCCCGGCGAGCAAGTGTTCAGGCGCTTGTGCTCCCCCTGCCACGACATTGGACCGGATGCCAAAGTCAAGCTCGGTCCTCCGCTCAACGGCATCGAGGGCCGCAAGGCCGGCACCTACGAGGGATTCAATTATTCCCCGGCCAACAAATCGTCCGGCATCGTCTGGAGCGCGGAAGGCTTCGACAAATACATTCGCGCGCCGATGCAAGAGATGCCGGGCACCCGCATGGCCTTCGTCGGCATCAAGAACGACAAGGACATCGCAGATCTGTGGGCCTACCTCAAGGAATTCGGGCCCGATGGGGCGAAGAAATGAACACCGAGTGGCGAGCGCAAGCGAGTGCGAGGGCGTGTGCGCTCAACAGGCGGCGATCAGGCGCACGCCGCTGGAGCTGACCCTCGTTGCAACGCGGCCGAGCCGGCTTAGACTTGCGCAAATTGCGTGAGGGTGCCTGGGATTGCCGCAGGCGCGCGCGTCGTGGAGGGAGGTCGAGCCATGCTCAAAGACGTCGTTGTCAACCTTTCCGGCCGTACGCCGCGCGACTTTGCGGCGGAGTATGCGATCTCGATCGCGGCCACGTTCGGTGCGCATATCACGGGCATCTCGTTCGTCTACGAGCCGGTGATCCCTGACGGCACGCTTGGCGGCGTCCCTGCCGACTTGATCGAGCTGCAGCGCGAGGAGAACAGCAAGGTTGCCAACCAGGCGGTCAGCCGGTTCGATGCGGGCGTGAAAAAGGCGGGAATTTCCGCGGAAACGCGCGTGCTCGATGCGACCTTCGGCGGAGCAGCCACGCGATTCGCCCAGATCGCGCGTCGCTTCGACCTCGCCGTGGTCGGCCAAGCGCAGCGCGAAGGCGGAGCTGGGGACGAACTCATCACCGAGGGAGCGCTGTTCGAATCCGGCCGCCCCATCGTCGTTGTGCCCTATATCCAGCAGCGCGGATTGACGCTCGAGCGGGTGCTGGCGTGCTGGGACGGCAGCCGTACCGCTGCGCGGGCCATCGGCGACGCCATGCCGTTCCTCGAGCGCGCCAAGGCCGTCGACATCGTGATCGTGACGGAAGAGCGTAAAAGCGAGGAAATGACCGGCACCAATATGCGCGCGCACCTCGCGCGGCACGGAGTGGCGGCGAACGTCAAGCGCGTCACCAAGGGCGATATTGCGATCGAGGACGTCCTTCTATCCTACGCCGCCGACAGCGGGGCGGATTTCATGGTGATGGGCGGCTACGGACATTCCCGGTTGCGCGAGTTCATCCTCGGTGGCGTCACGCGCGGCATCCTCGCGTCCATGACGGTGCCGGTGCTGATGTCGCATTAGCCGTCGATCTGCCCGCAAGCTCTTGACTGGACATTCATTTTCGTTGGGAAGGAACTTCGCCTCCTCGGCCGCGTTATCTGCGCGATTTTCCTCGCTGGTGCTTCGTCCCAATCGCGTCAACCGTTGCTTTGATCTGCTCGGTGGTCGGCTCAATGGATTACGCCCTCGCAGAAAGACCGAAGACGCAAGGTCTACGAATGGCCGGTGCGTTCACCTTCGGAATCGAGGAGGAATATTTCCTCGTCGACGCCGAGACGAAGTCCCTCGTGCGCAAGATGCCGCAGGCGTTCTTGCAGGCTGCCAAAATTGCGGCGAACGGCCGCATCTCGCCGGAATTCCTGCAGCCCCAGATCGAGGTGATCTCGTCGCCGCATCACAACATGGCGGATGCGCGCGCGGAGTTGCGCGAGTTGCGGCAAACGATCGCCGCCGTGGCGGGCGAACACGGCCTCGCCATCCTCGCCGCCGGTACCCATCCCACCGGCACCTGGCGCAGCGCGCGGCAGACCGAGAAAGCGCGCTATGACAACGTGATGCACGATCTGCAGATGATCGGCCAGCGCGATCTCCTGTGCGGCGTGCATGTGCACGTCGAACTGCCCGATCCGGACGACCGGATCGACCTGATGTACCGAATGCTGCCCTATGTGCCGCTATTCCTTGCGCTCTCGACCTCCTCGCCGTTCTGGCAGTCGCGCTGCACGGGCCTCAAGGGCTATCGGCTGGCGGCCTACGACGAGTTGCCGCGCACCGGGGTGCCGGAGCTGTTCCGCACCCGGGAGGAGTTCGATGCCTATGTGGCGGCGCTGGTGCGCGCAGGCGTGATCGAGGATTCGAGCTACATCTGGTGGGCGATCCGCCCATCGCTCCTTAACCCGACGCTCGAATTACGCGCGCCCGATTCCTGCACGCTGGTCGAGGATTCGATCGCCCTCGCCGCGCTCTATCGCACGCTGGTGCGTCACCTCTATCTCAACCGCTGGCGCAACTCCGATCTCGACGCGGTTGGCCGGGCCATCATCGTCGAGAACAAATGGCAGGCGCAGCGCCATGGAGTGCACGCCATCTTCGCCGCCGAGGACGGTGCGATGACGGTCGCGGAGATGCTCGAGCGCGTGATCTGCGACACTGCGGCGGACGCCGAAGCGCTCGGCTGCTCTACCGAGATCGACCGCTGCCGGGACATTGTGCGCTCCGGCACCTCCGCCGACGCGCAACTTGCGGTATTTGCGGCGCACAGGCAAAACGGAAGCCACGGCGCCGCCCTGCGCGCGGTCACCGACTGGATCGCAAACTCAACGCTGCAGTGAGGCTGCGGAACCTATCCGACAAGATCCCGTGCGCGCCTTGGTCTGCTAGAGGCCCGCGCGCCACTCCGGCACCACCGTCTGCACCACCAGGCCCCGCGCCCGGGCGTCGACGACACCGAGCGCGCGCAACGCAAACAGCGTGAGCATCTGAACCCGAGCGCGGACTTGGCCGGGGTCGGCGGGGACGGCGGGCGCGTGCGGGCCGATCAAGGCTTCGATGAGCGCGCCAAGGAGCGCCGGCGCCGCCAGGTCCGCGTCCTGGTCGGAAAGGCGCCCGGCATCGAGAGCGCGCCGGATCAGCTTTTCCAGTTCGGCGGCGAGCGCCTGGCGATAGGAGGCGCGCGCACGGTCGATCTCGGGCTCGACCGGCTCGGCGATCAGCGCAAAGGCAAGGCGCCGATTGGCAAGCGCGCGCGCCGCGAAGGTCGCAATCGCTGCCGCCAGCGCCGACAGCGGTCCGGGCGCGGCGTTCGCCGCGCTTTCGAGTGCAGTCATCTCGCGCCCGGCGAGCGCCGCCACCAGCGCCGCGACGAGTTCGGTCTTGGATGGGAAATAACGATAGACAGTGCCGGTGGCGATGCCGGCACGCTCCGCAACCGGCGCAATCTGAACCGCCGCCATTCCCCCTTCCGCCGCGACCTCGCAGGCCGCCGCCACGATTGCGTCGTGGCGGGCGGCAAGCTTACGGACGACGTTCTCCGTTCGGCGGTAGGGCATTGCGAATCTCGGCAGCAAAAAATGAAGCATGATTCATGAGCGCGCAACGGCCGTGACGGGGCCATTGCGACCAGAGGCGGGGGACGGTCGGGACGCGAAGAGGTTTATCCGCCGGCTTGCGCCTTCTCGCGCGTGGCAGTGAGCGACATGGTCGGGGTCAGCGCCTCGGGATCGACCTTGAGGTGCAGGATCGCGGGCTTGCCGGACCTCTGTGCCGCCTCGAAGGCGGGCCAGAAATCCGCGGTCTTTTCCACCGTCGCGCCATAGCCGCCGAAGGCCCGGGCATAGGCCGCGAAATCGGGATTCTTCAAGCCGGTCGCCACCACCCGCCCGGGATAGTGGCGCTCCTGGTGCATGCGAATGGTGCCGTACATGCCGTTATCGACGACGATGATGATGACCGGCAATTCGTATTGCACCGCGGTTGCCAATTCCTGGCCGGTCATCAGGAAGTCGCCATCGCCGGCAACGGCGATCACCGTACGTTCCGGCGCCAAACGTTTCATTCCGATCGCCGCCGGCACGCCGTAGCCCATGGAGCCCGAAATCGGCGCGAGTTGCGTGCCGTAGCGCCGATAGCGAGTGTAGCGGTGCACCCAGACGGAGAAGTTGCCGGCGCCGTTGCAGATCACCGCGTCGGCCGGAAGCTTGTCGCGTAAACCGACAATGATCTCTCCGAGGTTGACCGGTCCGGGAACGGCGGTCGGCTTGTCAGTCCAGGCGAGAAAGTCGGCGTGCGCGATCGCCGTCTCGTTGCGCCACGTAAGCTCGCCCGGGGGTTCGAGCCCTTCGAGCCCGGCGGCAAAGGCGGTCGGCGTGGCATTGATCGCAAGATGCGGGCGATAGACGCGGCCGAGTTCCTCGATACCCGGAAACACGTGCACGAACGTTTGGCGCGGTCCCGGAATGTCAAGAAGCGTGTAGCCCTGCGAAGGCATCTCACCGAGCCGCCCGCCGATGAGCAGGATGAGGTCGGCACCCTTCACCCGGGCGAGCAGTTTGGGATTCGGTCCGATGCCGAGATCGCCGGCATAGCAGGGATGCTCGGGGTTGATGAGGTGCGCGCGACGAAACGTGGTGGCGACCGGCAGTGCAAAGCGCTGCGCGAAACGCGCGACCGCGGCGCAGGCCCTCTCTGACCACCGGCTGCCGCCCAGCAGCATGATCGGTCGCTCGGCCGTGCGCAGAAGCTTGTGCAGCCTAGTCATGTCGGCCGCGCCGGGCCAGATTTCGACCGGCTCGAAGGCGGGCGCGTCGGGCACGGCGAGGCGCTCGACCAACATGTCCTCCGGCAGCGCGATGACGACCGGTCCGGGCCGGCCGCCGGCGGCCGTGTAGAATGCGCGCGAAACCAGCTCGGGAATGCGGGCGGGATCGTCGATTTCCGTCGCCCATTTGGCAATCGACCCGAACACCGCGCGATAATCGAGCTCCTGGAAGGCCTCGCGCTCGCGCGCCTCGCGCGCGATCTGCCCAACGAACAAGATGAGCGGCGTTGAATCTTGCCGCGCGATGTGAAGCCCCGCCGCCGCATTGGTCGCGCCGGGCCCGCGCGTGACGAAGCAAATGCCCGGCCGGCCGGTCGCCTTGCCGCAGGCTTCCGCCATGATGGCGGCGCCGCTCTCGTGACGGCAAACCGTGATGGCGATATCACGGTCGTAAAAGGCATCGAGCGCCGCGATATAGCTCTCGCCGGGCACGCAAAACACGTGCTCCGCCCCGTGAACGACGAGTTGGTCGATCAGAACTTCGCCGGCCGTCCTCGTGCCGTCATTGGCCCGCATTCCGCGTCTCCCCTGGCTGTGACGGTCGCTTTTACCATGCAGCGATGAGGCGGGATGGGCAAACGCATAGCGTGGCATGCACGCCTCACGTCGCCGGCTCGACCGAAACCACCCGGAAAGTGTGCATCTCGCCGTCTTCACCGCGGATCGAGACGTATTCGCCGTTGCGAAACGCGTGATTGCCGAAGCGATAGCCAGCCTCGTCGTCCTCCTCCGCCGTCTCGTCGTAATCGAAGACCCAGCGCGCGTGCTCGGCGCCGCCCGGCTTGTGGACGAGCCGGCCGAACTCGTCGTCCTCGCCCTCCCAGAACCGACGCACGCCGCAATGCTCGCGGTATCTCCGCCACAGCTCGGGATCGATGTGGCGATCGGCGTCGAGTGGAGTGACGACTTCATAGCCGTGCCGGTCCGAACCCGATGGGAAGTCCTTGGAGCGGGCGAGATTGAGCCGGATGCGCTTGAGCACGTGCGGCAATTGCGTCATGACGGGCCTCGGGCGCGGGGGCGATGGCAAACAGCATAGCATGATGAACGGTTCGCTTGCGCCGAGGTTACCGTGGGATCAACGATGGCGGCGCGAGGGACCGCTCCATGAATGACGGCGACAGCCAGGAGGCGGTCTTCGCCCTTCTATCCGACCCCGCCACCCATGGCGGCGATGCCGTCAAGCGGATCGATACTCATGCGGCCTCGGTTTTCCTCGCGGGGGAACGTGCATTCAAGGTCAAGCGCGCCGTGCGCTTTCCCTTCCTGGACTTTTCGACTCTCGCCAAGCGCCAAAGCGCCTGCGAAGCGGAGCTTCGCATCAATCGATCATTCGCGCCCGACATTTACCGCCGCGTGATCGCGATCACGCGGGAGACCGACGGCCGGCTGACCCTCGACGGTACCGGCACCCCGGTGGAATGGGTGCTCGAAATGCGCCGCTTCGATGAGAACGCAACCCTCGACCGGTTGGCGCAGGGGGGCAAAGTCGATCGTGCGCTCGCCGATGCGCTCGGCCGCGCGGTGGCGGCGCTCCACGGTGCCGCCGGCGCGGTTGAGGCCGAGCCATGGATCGCGGCGCTTGCCGACTATATCGAGCAAAACGACGCCGCATTTCGCGAGCGGCCTGATCTTTTTCCGCCGGCGGAGGGCGAGGCGCTGACGCAGCGCAGCCGCGCCGCCCAGGCCCGCATTCGCCCGCTCCTCGTCGAGCGTGGCCATCGCGGGCTCATCCGCCATCTCCATGGCGACCTGCATCTCGGCAATATCGTGCTGCTGGGCGGGCGGCCGGTCCCGTTCGATGCCATCGAGTTCAGTCCGCTGATTGCGTCGGGCGACGTGCTCTATGATCTCGCGTTCCTGCTCATGGACCTGGTCGAACGGGGCCTTAAGCCTGCGGCGAACATCGTCTTCAACCGCTACCTGGTCGAGACGAAGCGGACCGAAGATCTCGACGCGCTCGCAAGTCTGCCGCTGTTTCTGTCGCTGCGCGCTGCGATTCGCGCCAAGGTGACGGCGGCGCGGCTTGAACATGCCGCATCCGATCAGAGAGCGGCCATCGCCCACAGCGCGCGCGCCTACTTCGACTTTGCCCGGCGGTTCATCGAACCGAAGTCGCCTCGGCTGATCGCGATCGGAGGGCTCTCCGGCACGGGCAAATCTGCGCTCGCCCATGCGCTCGCGCCGGAGCTTGCGCCCGACCCCGGCGCGGTGGTGCTGCGCTCCGATGTCGAGCGCAAGACGCTCTTCGGCAAGGACGAGACCGAGAGGCTGCCGCAGGATGCCTATGCGCTGCCTCCGATGCGGATGCCGCCGTCGCCCGCCGCCAGGAGGTCTACGATCTGGGTGCGCTCGACTGGACCCGCATCGATGCCTCCGGCACGCCGGAGGAGACCCTCGAGCGCGTATGCAAGGTGATGAATCAATGAGAATGACTGCCCGTGCGCGAGATCGGGCCGCTTGATCGCACCGGATGACCCGCGACGCGCACAAGATCCGCTAGCGCCCATGGCCATCGATTCCCGCAAAGTAGCCGTCGCCACCGCCGGTTTCTGCACCTTTCTCAATCTCTATTCGCCGCAGGCGCTGTTGCCGGCGCTGTCCCACGAGTTCGGCGTCGGCGCCGCCGAGATCAGCACGATCATGACCGCGAGCACGCTCGCGATCGCCTTGACCGCGCCGTTCACCGGCGCCACTGCGGACGTGTTGGGGCGGAAACGGGTGATCGCCGCCGCCATGCTCGCGGTGGTCGTGCCCATGGTCGGCGCTGCGTTCGCAGCCGACGTGCAGGCGCTCATCGCTTGGCGCTTTGTTCAAGGTTTGCTGCTGCCGCCGATCTTCGGGGTCACCGTCGCCTATATCGGCGACGAGTGGCCGCCGGCGCAGGTGGCCGGCGTCGCCGGCATCTACATCGCGGGATCGAGTCTCGGCGGATTCTGCGGACGCTTTATTCCGGGCTTGCTCGGCGATCTCTTCGGCTGGCGCGCTGCCTTCCTGGTGCTCGCAGGCTTATCGCTCGTCGGCGCGGTCATGGTCGCGCTGCTGCTGCCGCGGGAAAAGGGCTTCGTACGCTCGCCGGGCCTGTTGGCCTCTGCGCGGCAGATGCTGCGGCACTTAAAGAATCCGCAGTTGCTCGCCACCTACGGCATCGGCTTTGGCGTGCTGTTCAATTTCATCGCGGTGTTCACGTACGTGAGCTTCCATCTCGCCGCGCCGCCCTATCATTTTTCCTCGACGCTGCTCGGCTTGGTTTTCGTGACCTATCTCGCCGGCACGGTGATCGCGCCTATGACCGGTTGGATGATGGCGCGGCTCGGGCGCCGGCGCTTCGTCCTTGCGGTCATTGCCGCGTGGGCAGGCGGCGCGCTGCTCATGCTGCTCGCGCCCCTTCCGGCGATCATCGCGGGACTGACGTTTTGCGCGGCGTGCGGCATGCTGTGTCAGACGATTTCGACCGGCTATGTGACGGAAATTGCCAAGGAAGGCCGCTCGTCGGCGGCGGGCCTTTACGTGACGGCGTTCTATGCCCCGGCGGCAGCATGGGCGCCTTCCTCCCGGGGCTCGCCTGGGAGTGGGGCGGATGGCCGGCCGCGGTCGCCATGGTGCTCGCCATGCTCGCGGCCATGGCTGTCATTGCCGCGCTCGCCTATCGGAGCGCGACGGCTTAGGGTCGATCTTTTCCAGGCCCAAGGGGGACATGAATGACCGCGCCGAGCCGAAGCCATTTCGAGTTTCTGCAATCGATCGACACGCCGACGGTGTGCAACCTGATCGAGATCGTCGCGCCGGAGCGCCGCGGTTCCGGCTACACCGTCAAGCACCTGCATTGCCCGTTTCCCGAGCTTCCGCCCATCGTCGGCTTCGCCAAGACCGTGACGTTCAAGGCGAAGGACGCGGTCCCGCTCGGAGAGGCCGGCTATATGCAGAGACGGCTCGACTATCTCGATTATGTCGCAGGCGCGCCGCAGCCCACCATCATGGTGATGGAGGACCTCGATGGCGAGCACGTCGGCTATGGCGCGTTCTGGGGCGAGGTGCAGTCAAACGTCCACAAGGCGCTCGGCTGCCTTGGCGTGGTCACGAATGGCTCGGTCCGCGACATCCCGATGATCGCGCCAGGCTTCCAGATGCTGGCCGGCTCGATTTCTCCCTCTCACGCCTATGTGCACGTGGTCGATTTCGGCATCGACGTGACCGTGCATGGCATGGCGGTCAAGAGCGGCGATCTCGTGCATGCCGACCGCCATGGCGCGGTCGTTGTCCCCGCCGATAAGATCGAGGCGATGAAGGCGGCGCTCGATCGACTTGCCGCGCGTGAAGCAAAGATCATTGCGGCCGCCAAGGCCGGCGGCGACGTCGCCGCGATCAAGGCGGCGATGCAGGGATAGGAGGCAGATTGCGCTAAATCCGCTTCCTTGGCGCCGGCATCGGCCTCATTTAGAAGCCGCAGAGCGCCCGTCGGCGACAGGAGGTGCATATGGACACGCGCGAGGAGTTCCGCCTTTGGCACGCGCTTTATCACCTGGAGGCGAGATATTGGCACGAGGTCGACTGCAACGGCGGGCGCCGCGCCCATGAATTTTATTCGCCCGACGGCGTGATGTGCGTGGGCCACAACCGCTTCGAAGGACGGGAGAAAATTCGCGAATTCTACACTTGGCGTGAACGTCAGGCGCTCACCGCCATCAGCAGCGTGAAGACCACGCGGCATCTGATCAACAATTTCATCCTCGAATCGAGCGATGAAGGCCGCGCGACGGTGTTAGGGATTATCAGTTTCTACGGAGCGGCGGTCCGCCCGCCGGCGCCGCAGTCCAAGCCCCCAATGTTGATCGCGGACTTGATCAGTGAATGCGTGCTGGAGGCGGATCAGGGGTGGCAATTCAAGTCACACCTGCTGCAGCCGGTGTTCATGAGCCACGAGGCGCCTCCGTCGATTGCGGTCGATACGCGTCGCTAGACGCGTCGGCACGCGCGCGCTGCTATGACCAAACGTACGTGGCAGAGCCGTGAGCAGCCTCAAGCCTGCGGCTGCGGCTCGAGCCCCCCCGGTTCGGGGCGCGGCCGCGGCTTGCCGGCGGGCGGTACGGCCGAACCCCGCGGAGTCGCCGGCTCGATGACGGATTCGCGCGACGGGCGTTTGCCCGCGAGCAGATCCTTGATCTCATCGCCGGTCAGCGTCTCGAATTCGAGCAGCGCCTTGGCGAGCGTCTCGAGGTCCCCGCGTTTCTCCTGCAGGATATGGTGCGCCTCTTCGTAACCGGCCTCGACCAGGCGCTTGATCTCGGCGTCGATCTGGCGGCTCGTCTCCTCGGAGACATTTTGCTGACGCGCCACTTGGTAGCCGAGGAACACCTCGTCCTGGTTCTCGCCATAAGCGACGGTGCCGAGCGTCTCCGACAGACCCCAGCGCGTCACCATCATGCGCGCGAGCTTCGTCGCCTGCTCGATGTCGGAAGCGGCACCCGAGGTGACTTTCTGTCTGCCGAATACCAGCTCCTCGGCCACGCGCCCGCCCATCATGATGGCCAATCGCGAGGTCATCTGCTCAAGACTCATGGAGAGCTTGTCGCGCTCGGGCAACTGCATGACCATGCCGAGCGCGCGACCGCGCGGGATGATGGTGGCCTTGTGCACCGGGTCGGTCGCCTGCACGTTCAGCGCAACGATGGCGTGGCCGCCCTCGTGATAGGCGGTCAGGAGCTTTTCCTCCTCCGTCATCACCAGCGATTTGCGCTCGGCGCCCATCATTACCTTGTCTTTGGCGTCCTCGAACTCGACCTGCGTGACCATGCGCTTGTTGCGCCGGGCCGCCATCAACGCCGCCTCGTTGACCAGGTTCATGAGATCGGCGCCGGAAAAGCCGGGCGTGCCGCGCGCGGTCGTCTTGAGATTGACGTCCGGCGCCAGCGGAACCTTGCGCACGTGAACCTTGAGGATCTGCTCGCGGCCAACCACGTCCGGATTGGGAACGATCACTTGACGGTCGAAGCGGCCCGGTCGCAGCAGCGCCGGATCGAGCACGTCGGGCCGGTTGGTCGCGGCAATCAGGATGATGCCCTCGTTTGCCTCGAAGCCGTCCATCTCGACCAGGAGCTGATTGAGGGTCTGCTCGCGCTCGTCATTGCCGCCGCCGAGACCGGCGCCGCGGTGGCGGCCCACCGCGTCGATCTCGTCGATGAAGATGATGCAGGGGGCGTTCTTCTTGGCCTGCTCGAACATGTCGCGCACGCGCGAGGCGCCCACGCCGACGAACATCTCGACGAAATCCGAGCCGGAAATGGTGAAGAACGGCACGTTGGCCTCGCCCGCGATCGCGCGCGCGAGCAACGTCTTGCCGGTGCCCGGCGGGCCCACGAGCAGCACGCCGCGCGGAATACGCCCGCCCAACCGCTGGAATTTTCCAGGATCGCGCAGGAACTCGACGATCTCCTGCAAGTCTTGCTTGGCCTCGTCGACGCCGGCCACGTCCTCGAAGGTGACGCGGCCGTGCGCTTCCGTCAGCAGCTTGGCCCGACTCTTGCCGAAGCCGAGCGCTTTGCCGCCCGCGCCCTGCATCTGCCGCGAGAGGAAAATCCACACCCCAATGAGCGCAATGAAGGGAAGCCACGACACCAAAAGCGAGACGAACCAGGGCACGTCGTTCTGCTGCGGGCGGGCGGTGATCGATACGCCCTTGCCGTAGAGCCGCTGGATCAGGGTCGGATCGTTAGGCGCGTAGGTCTGGAAGCTGCGGCCGTCGGTGAAGGTGCCGTGGATTTCCGGCCCCTGGATCACAACCTCGCGCACGCGACCCTGATCGACCTCATTCAACAGCTGCGAGAAGGAAATGTCCTGCGACGTGGTGCGCTGACCCGGGTTCTGGAACAGGGTGAACAGCGCAAGCAGCAAGAGAACGATGATCACCCAGAGGGCGAAGTTGCGCAGATTGGCGTTCATCCCGTGTCCTTCACGGCCCGGCGGAAGTTCCGCAGCCCGTTCATATGCCACCTTATAGGCCGATTCACGGCCGTTCGGATAGAATTGCGCTCAAGTCACAATCTAAGTGCCAAGGGCACCCCTGCCAAGGGAACCGGATTAATTCTTGCGGGCCATTCTGCCGCGGCCGGGCGGCCTCCCGCGGGCCGCTTTGCCCGTCCTCGAGCCAGATGAGGACGTTCTGCGCGGCGGCGCGCGCTCGACCATAAGTCTTAACGGGCCGAGCGTCACCAACGCTCCTCCTAGCGTGCGACGCAAGCGAAACGTCTTGCTTCTCTGCGCGTTGACGAGCGCCTCATAGAGGCGCTCGAGTTTGCCAAGCCGGATCGTTCCCTCCGCTCCGACGTATGCGATCGCTCGGCCGAGCAGGCGCAATGCCACTTCCGCGGGCAGGCGGATAAATTTTTCGGCATCGAAGACGATCGGCCGGTGATCGGACCAGGATTCCGGCGAGAGCCGCGCCATCGCCTCGTCGATGGCCGTTTCGATCGCGGCATCCGCGCGCCGCAGCCGGCCCGCAAGGCGCGAGAGAGCGCGTGCGCTGATCCCTTCGCGTGCCAAGGCGGGCATCAGCGCGCGCAGACGCGCGCGGGTGAACCGCGGATCACGGTTCGATGCATCGTCGGCGAATTCGATCTTGGCGCCGGCGAGCGTCGCAATGAGCCGCGCCTTGGGAACGGCAAGCAGCGGACGCACGAGCACGATGCCCTCGCCGTTCACGGGCAGAGCCGACTCGCGCGCCATGGCGCCAAGCCCGCTCAGCCCGCTGCCGCGGCCCATGCGCAGCAGCAGGGTCTCGGCCTGATCGTCGAGCGTGTGCGCGGTGACGATGGCGCTGGCCTTCGCCGATTTCGCCGCCGCCGCCAGCAGCCGGTAACGCGCGTTGCGCGCCGCCTCCTGCAATCCGCTCGCCGGCTTCTTGCCTTCCCAGCGCACGGTGCGATGTGGCACACCGAGCCGGCGCGCCAGACGCTTGACCGCGCTCGCCTCGGAGGCGGATGCGCGGCGCAAGCCGTGATCGACCGTGAGCGCGATGAGCTTCGGCCCACGCTTCAGCGCGCGACGCCAGCGTGCCATGAGCAGCAGCAGCGCCGTGGAATCGGGACCGCCGGAGACGGCGAGGACGAGGGCGGGAGCGTGGACGAGCGGAGCAAATAGTGCCTTCGCCTCGGCGGCGGAGACGGGCGCCGCATCGTCAGCAGCGGACACGCTTTTGTTCTCGCTCGACCCCTTGCTTCACCGCCGCCGACGCGCGTGGGAACTTGCGCAGCACTTCGCCGAGCGATGCGCAGGCCGCTTCCTTCTCGCCGAGCGCGGCGAGCGATTGCCCAAGGCGCAGAAGCGCATCGGGTCCTTTGGCGATGGATTCATATTTGGTCGAGACGGTGAGGAAGGCTTCCGCGGCGTCGCGGTAGCGTTGGCGCTGGAACATGCTTTCGCCCAGCCAATAGGTGGCATCCCCGACGAGCCGATCATCGGGATATTTGCTCAAGAAGCTGCGGAAGGCGTCTTCGGCGAGGGCGTGGTCCTTGCGCAGCACATAGCCATAGGCGAGGTCGTATTCGTCGCGCGGGGTCTGCGAGGGCGCAAGCGTGGCAAGTGCACCACTGCCAGCCGGCCCGCTGCGCGGCGGTTGCCCCGGCACGGCGCCGTTCGGCGGTCCCATGCTCGCGAGATCAAGCGGCGCGCCTGCGGCGCGTCCGGCGGGAGCGCCGATCGGCGGCTCGGCTGCATCGGCGCTCATGTTTGGCGCCGCACTCGTGCTCGGCGCCGCACCGGACCCACTGATCGAGCCGAGCGTGTGCGGCGCACCGGGCGCGTTCGGATTCTGGAGGGGATCGAACGCGTCGCCGCGCTTGCCGGGCGTTGCCGCGGGCGGCGAATTTTGCGGGCGCGATTGCACCGCCGGTCGCGGCGCGCCCTCCTCCTGCATGCGGCGGATCTGGCCCTCGAGCTGCTGGTTGCGAAACTGCAGCTGCTCGATCGCTCCGGTCAGCTGCCGGATCTGGGCTTCGAGGCGCTCGAGGCGCACAACGAGATCGGGACCCGAGAGCTGCGCGGTCTGATCGGCGGACGCGGACGGCGCGGCGCGCTCGCCGCTCAGCCGCTCGCTTCCGCCGAAAAGACCGAATAGTCCAAACGGTCGCTCGCTCTCCTGCGCCAAACTTTGGCCGAAAGCCACGGGCGCCGCGGTTATCGCGACCAAGACGAGCGCGGATGCCGTCGTCACACGAAACGGGAACCGGGTCATGGTTTTTGAGGTGTTCGAGCCGTGGAATAGGATACGAATCCCTGCGTCCAAATTGTGACTGAGGCCCGTTAACAAATTCCCTAACCGCTTCAACGAGGGCGCTGCGTCGGCAGCCGGCTACTCGGCCGGCGTGCGCGCCGGCGAGGGCATCTTGCGCACTTTGCGCCACTCCTCGAAACGCTGCACCACCACGAAGAAAGGCGGTACGAACAGCACCGCCAGGCAGGTCGAGGCGAGCATCCCGGTGAACACCGTGATGCCGATCGACACGCGGGCGCTGGCCCCGGCGCCGCTCGCGAGCACAAGCGGCACGACACCGAGGATGAAGGCGAATGACGTCATCACGATGGGCCGAAAACGTGCCCGTGCCGCCTCGGCCGCCGATTCCAGGATCTCTTTCCCCGCCGCGCGCAGTTCGCGCGCGAACTCGACGATCAGGATCGCGTTCTTTGCCGAGAGCGCCATCAGGAGAACGAGCCCGATCTGAACATAGAGATTGTTGTTGAGCCCGCTCTTGGCCAGCGCCGAGAGCGCCAAAACCGGCCCGATGAACGACAGCGGGACCGCAAGAATGACGGAGATCGGCGCGTACCAACTTTCGTATTGGCCGGCGAGCACGAGATAGACGAGCAGCAGTGCCAGTCCGAAGACGATGTACATCTGATGGCCGACGAGCTTCTCCTGATACGACATCGCGCTCCACTCGAAGCCGGTGCCCGGAGGAAGCGTGCGCTGGGCAATCTCTTCCATCAACGCCAACGCCTCGCCGGACGATACCCCCTGTGCCGGCAGGCCGATGATTGTGGCCGTCGGGTAGAGATTGTAGAGGCTGATGAGCGAGGGGCCGACGGTCGGCGTGATCTTCACGAGCGTGCCGAGCGGGATCATTTGCCCGTCCTTATTGCGCACGAACATGTTCTCGATGTCCTCGAGCCGCACGCGGGATCGCGAGTCGGCCTGCACGTAGACTTGGAACACGCGGCCAAACTGATTGAACTGGTTGACGTAGGTCGATCCGAGATAGCCGGCGAGCGCGGCGAATACCTGGTCGAGGGACACCTGCAGCGCCTCCGTCTTCACGCGGTCCACCTCGAGCTTGTACTGCGGAACGCTCGAGCGGAACGACGCCAGCACCAGCTCCAGCGCGGATTGCGTCTTGGCATTGGCGACGATCGCGTTGGTGACGCTCTGCAGTTTGGCCATATCGAAGCTGCCGTCGCGCAGCTCGACCTGCATGGTGAAACCGGCATCGTTGCCCACGCCCTGGATCGGCGGCGGCGGCATCACCAGAATGTCTGCCTCGGGGACCGTGGCGAGATCGGCGTTGAGCTTGGTGAAGAGCGACATAAGATCTTCGCCTTCCCCGCGCTCGCTCCAATCCTTGAGGATGATGTAGGCGACTCCGGCGCTCGACAGCGTCGCGCTGTTGTCGAGCGCCGAGACTCCGGCGATGTTGACGACCCGCGCGACGCCCGGCGTTTTGCGGGCGATCTCGAACACCTTGTCCAAGGTCTTCTGCGTGCGCTCGAGCGAGGCGCCATCAGGCAACTGCACCAGCGCGATCATGTAACCCTGGTCCTCGATCGGCAGAAAACCGGTCGGCACCCGCGAGAAGCCATAGCCGGTGATGGCGATGATCGCGACAGCTAGGGCTGCCATCAGGCCACTGCGCGAGACCATGCGGGCGATCAAGCTTGCATACCATCCCTCGACTCGCTCATAGGCCCGATTGAATCCGCGATAGAGCACGTTGCGCTGCTGCGGCGGGACCGCCGGGCGCAGCCACAGCGCGCATTGCGTCGGCTTCAACGTCGCGGCATTGATGGCGCTGAGCAGCGCAGTTGCCGCGATAACCAGCGCGAACTGCGCGTACATGCGCCCGGTGAGGCCGGGCAGGAACGCGGCCGGCAGGAACACCGACATCAGCACCAGCGTGATGCCGACGATCGGGCCGAACAGCTGGCGCATGGCGACGCTCGCCGCCTCACGGCCCGGCATCCCCCTCTCGATATTGTGGACGGCGCCTTCGACCACCACGATCGCGTCGTCCACGACGATGCCGATCGCCAGCACGATCGCGAACAGGGTCGAGAAATTGATCGTGAAGCCGAGCGCGGCCATCGCCGCGAAGGCGCCGATAATGGTGACCGGCACCGTCGTCGCGGGCACCAGCATCGCGCGCCAGTCCTGCAGGAACACCAGGATGACGACGAGCACCAGGAATGCGGCTTCGTAGAGCGTCTTGTACACCTCGTGGATCGACTGCTCGACGAACTTGGTGGTGTCGAACGGAATCTCGGAGATGAGCCCCTGCGGGAACTCGCGCTTGAGCGCGGCCATTTTCTCGTGCACTTCGCCGGCCACGGCGAGCGCGTTCGCGCCAGGCGCCTGGTAGATCGCCAGTCCCGCCGCCGGGCGACCATCAAGCGTGAAGACCTGGCCGTAGGTTTGCGCTCCGAGCTCGACCCGGCCCACGTCGCTGAGCCGCGTGATCTCGCCGGCGCGGCCGGTCTTGACGATCACCTGCGCGAATTCGGCGGGATCGCTGAGCCTGCCGAAGACGTTGAGAGTGTATTGGAACGATTGCCCGCGCGGCGCAGGCGGTGCGCCGATCTGACCAGCCGTGACTTGAGTGCTTTGCTGCTGCAACGCCTGAATGACATCCTGCGGCACCAACCCGCGCGCCTGCATCTTGTCCGGATCGAGCCAAATACGCATCGAATACTGGCCGGCGCCGAACACGACGACGTTGCCCACGCCCGGCAGCCGCGCGATCTCGTCCTTGAGCTTGATGGTCGCGTAATTGGCGAGGTAGAGGCTGTCGTAGCGCGAGTCGGGCGATGTCAACGTGACGATCTGCAGGATTGCCGTCGAATTCTTCTGCACGACGACGCCCTGCGCCTGCACCGCCTGCGGCAGCGACGACAGAGCGCTCGATACCCGGTTCTGCACCAGGACCTGTGCGATATTGAGGTCGGCGCCGATCTTGAACGTCACCGTCAGCGAGTAGCTGCCGTCGGCGCCGCTGTAGGACTGCATGTAGATCATGCCCTCGACGCCGTTCACCTGCTGCTCGATGGGCAGCGCCACGGTATCGACGACGGTGCGGGCGCTTGCCCCGGGATAGCGCGTGGTGACTTGCACCGTCGGCGGGACGACATCGGGATACTGGGCCACCGGCAGCGCAAGCACGGCGACGGCGCCGATCACAACCATCAAGATGGCGAGCACGTTCGCCAGAACGGGCCGGGCGATGAAAAAATCGGAGATCATGGCCGGTGCTATTTGCCGCCCGCGGTAGTGGCCGGCGTCGCGGCAACCGTCTCGAGCTGCGGGTCGACCTTCTGCCCAGGAATTGCGCGCAGAATGCCGGCCACGACCACGCGATCGTCCGCCTTGAGCCCGCTTTCAACCACGCGCAGGTCGCCGACTTTGGGACCGATGGCGACCTTGCGTTGCTCGACGACGTTGTTCTTGTCGAGCACCAGCAGGTAGCGCCCGCCCTGATCGGTGCCGAGCGCGGCGTCGGGCACCAGCAAGGAGTCGTGCTCGTCGGCGGCGCCCACCCGCACGCGCACGAAATTGCCCGGCACCAGCACCTGATCGCGATTGGGCAGGATGGCACGCACCGCGAGCGTCCCCGTCGCCCGGTCGATGGTGGGGGAAACGTAATCGAGCGTGCCCCGGTTGGGATATCCTTCGTCGGTCTGCAGCCCGACTTCGATCGGGTACTGCTTCAGCTCCGCCGCCGTGATGCCCAGGCGCCGCATGTCCGCGCGAATATTGAGCACCTCCTGCTCGTTGATGGTGAAGTTCACGTAAATGGGAACGGTGTGGCCTTAGCTAATGATTGCGCGGAGTTGCGCTGACAAACCGGCCCTCGCGGTGGCTTTGGGCCGCAAAGGATAATTCCGACGCTGGCAAACCACGCGCGACCCGTTTGAGCGGACTCGACTCGCCCGCGTCCGCGCTATTTATGCGGCCATGTTGTTGCGTCCCGCGTGGGATTGTCGGCCGCGATAAAGCAAGACGCTCATTGGGTCACCGGTCGGCGCTTCGCTTCGGCTCGGACGCACGCCTTGACGCGCTCGTCCGTGACGGATGTTCTGTTTTTGGCGCGACAGTATTGAATTATCTGGACCCAATCAGCCCTAACCCCTCCAAGGAAGCCACGAGGACCATATAGTGTGTCCTGTTGTGCCACGGCTACGGCGGGGACGCAGGCGAGCGCAAGGATCGTTGCTGTGCAGAGCAGTAGGCGGGTCATTGCCGTTTACCATTTTCTGTCTTTGATCTGCTTGACGTCCGGAACGTTGAGATATTTCCGGCAATACTTGCCAACCTCGGCTCTTGCAGTTTTCTGCCATTCTTTCGGCCAATCGCCAGCCTCGTTGGCGACTTGCCAGTCCTCTAGCGTTACCATCTCGGCATTCCTGACAGCCTGGCAGCTACAAAAATTATTCATCTCAGACGGCGAGTAAGTTCTCCTGAAACCAGCCGTGTCATGCTGCTTAAGGCATGTCTTCAAATTTGCTGCAATGAGCCGCTCTTTTGCATCTTCCGGAAGCGGTTCATGCGCATTCTTAGTGATGATGCGACTGTCATAAGCGTCCTTGGTGGCCTGACTTTCGTAATCCGGCCGATATTGCGCGTTAGCTGACGCGGTCAGCGCGAGGATCGTCGCGGCGCAGAGCAGTAGGCGTGTCATAGTCAGCGTCCTTTCTTTGCTGGCTTAATCTGTTGCATGCGCGTCTCGTAGCAGTTTCCCTTCGCGATTGTGTGGGCGCATCTATTCCCGTTGGGGACAGAGACACTGATATTCTGTCCAACGCATGCATCATGCCCCCAGCACTTATTGAGGACCTGCGCGTGCGCAGCCGCAGTCAGCGCGAGGATCGTTGCAGTGCAGAGCAGGAAGCGTGTCATGGTCGTGGTCCTTGGTTGTCGGCTTGATTGCCGATCACGCCGCACGCTCAACGCGGCATGGGTTAAGGGAAGAACTTTAGCGTCCATTGTCGGGCCTCGGGATCGATCAATCGTTGCACTTGCGGTAGCCCATCTCCCAGAGTTCCTTCGCCGGTAGCGTCCAGTACCTGTCGCCGCTCGGCATTCTTTCGAGGCCGCCGTGCGCCACGATCCAGCCGCGGATGTCGGCGGGATACCTGTCGATCATCCATTTGGTATGCTCTAATGCCGGTGTGTCGTCGGTATAACTCTTCCGCACATGATGGAAGGCGAGCGAAGCGCGCTCACCGAAGCAAAGCCGATCCTTGGGAATGCGGACGGTGACCAATGTACAAGCCGATCCGCACAGTCCAAGAACCCTAACCACAGCGCCATGACCGGCGGCGGTGTACCAGCTAGTGGATCGAATCTAACACTTGGTGCCCTCGTTTGACGGCGGCGATGATCTTGCCAGGGTCTTTTGTCCAGATAAATGGCTTTGGGTTGGCATTGGTATCGGCGATGAAGCTGTGGATTGCGTCCGTGAGTTCCT
>WNFZ01000565.1_pt1 | contig 36050 bp, 36 predicted proteins | sample 5400081 | NCBI WGS metagenome assembly WNFZ01 (sample SAMN13153365, study PRJNA577476) | soil metagenome | isolation source: 80 cm soil or saprolite under grassland replicate 1 | place: USA:California | collected 2016-06-15 | reverse complement strand
AAATCCCGCGAAAGGATTTAGGAAAGATCACGGTTTGCTTGCCGCATGTGCTGAGGCTCAGCATTGGCGACAAGCTGCAGTTGAAAGCAAACAGCAGGACTCTGGACGGTCGTAAAATTGCGAACGGCGAAATCGTTTCGGTTGCAAAAATTTCACCAGACGGTTGGATTCACGTGAGGGACGGTCGTGTCCTGCCGCCGTACTATCGGCAGTTTCAGCGCGGATATGCAGTCACCTCGTATGGCTCGCAAGGGAAGACGGTCGATCACGTCCTGTTTTGCGATTCGGGCGTGCGGGCCGCGTCAAATGCGCAGCAATGGTATGTGACGATCTCGCGTGGCCGAAAGAGCATCCGAATTTTCACGCCTGACAAGCAGGCTCTGCGCAATGCAGTCGCGCGCAGCGGCGAGCGCGAACTCGCGCTCGATCTAATCCCGCAACAAGACGGCGGCACGAACAAGCGACACCGGATTCTTCGTTCGCTCCGACGCGGACGCGAATTCGCGCGACGTGTTTGCTTTATGACGATGCATTCCTGGAGCAGCCAATTCCTCGGCATTGATTTGAATCAAAAACATGAAAATCGAAAATCGCAGACAAACCGTGCAAACAACGCCCGCGTGCTGGCAGCGTGAAGCGCCATGTCCGTGCCTTCGCATCGAGACATCGCCGAATGAATCGCACGTTTTTCCGTACCAGCATCTCGTCACTGCCTCGCTCACATCGGCTGGGCAAATCGAAACGCTTCGCTTATTGTTTTCCTCGCATGCTGTAGAGCTGCAAGGTCGCAATCTCCGAATGTTGCTTCTTGCGTTGCAGGATTTCGCAGTGAAGTGGCTGCGGACGATGCCCGAACGCTATGAGGGTCTAGGGACTGGCGATGGCGGCGTCATCACCGGAATTCACATCGAGGAAGCAAGGTAGCTCGCGAAATTTGCTCGTACTCTGATAAGGACAATGTTATTGTACGCCTGTGAAGACCTTGGTATGCCCGCATTGTCACACGCAAGTTCCTGAGAGCGCGAGCGTCTGTGTGGGCTGCGGCGCTGAAGTAGTCCGTGGTCTTAGTCGGAGACAGCGTTCGTTTGTTGGTTTGGCCTTCGTCGCCGTCGCTATTCTAATCTTCGGGATCTTTTTGCGAGGGTATGAAATTGCAAACGGCCATCCGTTATTAAGGTCGCCCAAAGCCGAAGACGGATTGCTGGTTATTGCTGGACTCATTCTCGTAGTGTTCCTGCCATACCTCGTGGGTATTAAGGTGGCGCGTCTTTTCCGGCGCTCACGAGTGCGATTCTTCCGCTCGTATCAACATCAATAAAAGCCGCTCTAAAGCGGGAGCCTTCTTGATCGCGCTACGTCGCAACATGGCGGCTGGATGGAAACGACAACTGCATCGCCGCCTTCGGACACGAACATTGGGGAAACGGAACGGCTGGCCTATTCAATCCAGGAATCTGCCGATTTACTCGGCATCGATTATTTCAGCGTCTATCGTCTCATCCAGCGCGGCAAGTTGCGCGCCTGTCGCGCACTTCGCGGGAAGCTCCTCATTCCTCGCACGGAATTGTTACGCCTTCTAAAGAGCTAATTCGTTAGGCGGCCATACCGAAACTAACACGCTGCGCTTGAGCCAGACTGTGATCTTGTCGCAAATGACCATAGGTTTTCATGCAAAGCGCACCTCCGTCCTTATGTCCGAGCCAACGCGAGACAGTGGGAATGTCCACGCCGCTCTCGATGCAAATCGTTGCGAAAAGGTGTCGGAGATCGTGATGAGTAATGCGTTTCATGCCGATCTTCGCTGCGGCATGCGTCATACTGTTTTGGCATTCGAAGACACGCATAACGGGTGCCGTCGGAGCTTCCTCAGGACGTTCCGCGCGTAGCTCCTTCAACATCTGCTCAAGTTCAGGAATCAGCGGGACGTAGCGTGTTTCGCTGTTTTTCGTGCCGTATTCCGGGTCGCCTCGTACGTGCAGCCGAGCGCGAACGAAGTCGATGTCTCTCCACGTCACATGCCTAGCTTCGCCAACCCGAAGCCCGCTAAAGGCGAGAAAGCGCACAAGATTTGCGCAGTCTTTCGACTGTCCGGCGCCTGCGGTGCGGATCTCCTCAACAAATTTTAAGAACTGTTCGCGTGATGGAAGTTCCAGTTGCTTCTGCCGCACCCTAACTCGCGAAAGGCGGCTGGTTGGATTATTAAATCGCGCCCCTGTGCTAATCGCTTCTTCGAAAACCGCTCGCAATGTGCCGATGCTGTTGTTGACCACGGTTGGAGCGTAATGCTGCTGAAATCGCACAACCCAATTCTCGCAATCGCGTTCACTAATTTTGCGAACATCCGTTTCAAATAGTGACGGCCAGGAGCGGCGAATGAAGTCAACCGTCTTCTCGCGGTAATCCTTCGAGCGCGGCTTGAGCGAGACGTCAGCTCGGACCTTCTGGAGATAGACTTCTACGGCATCACCAACGGTCATCTTGCCAGCGGCAAACGCCTGGGACGATTCATAGCGCGAACGGTACTCACGGATCTTCTCCGGCAATCGCTGTTTGGCGACTGAGAATACGGTGGTTTCGAGGCTCTGCCGAATTCGCCTGCCACCAACTTGGAACCGAGCAAAGTACGTCCCCGAAGGGCGATATCGAAGCAAATTCTGAATGCTGGTGCTCTCCCAAAGTGGCTCTTTTCCGTTCAACATCGGTCGTCCAAGCCACATTCGCAGGGAGTGCGAACAGTTTTGCTCCACCGTCGGAGCGAGTATCGGGAACCCCGAGCACAGTTTGATTGTCAGCGGGATTGCCGACTCTGCATCCTGCGGCTATTATCGCTGGCAAATTTGCTGAGTGGTACAATTGGGTGGTACAATGGCCTTCCGAGACAGTGTAAAACAGGCACTTTTCCCTCGTAAATGCACCGTTAGCTCAATTGGCAGAGCAAGTGACTCTTAACACGCTCGTTAAGGTGTAAACAACAACACATTACCGAATACGCTACCGATCAAAGAGGCCGTGTATACATGCATGCAACAGAATCTGTGGTACAACACGTCTGATTTAACGAGCCACGCAGTACGATGTAACGATTCGCAGCATCTGCGGTCACAGCTTTCATAATAAGCATTCATACGACGAGGGTGAACATTCCGCGCCGAAGAACGTTGTGCCTGCCACAAATGTTTTGATCGCCAACAAAAAGGCGCGCCCGGTCCGACGCCTCTGCGCCGGCGACTCAAACGGACGAAGTTCTTCAAGATGTTGCCGCAGATAATTGAGTAGAATTCTTCTGCGTTCCGCACCACGTGATGTCGCGTAAAGACTATTGGCGATCGGCGGCGGCAATAGCTCGCTATCAATATCCGTCACCCTCTCGTAGATCGCGTGCCAGCGTCTCTTCACTGTCCAGGGAGAAAGGGACAGCGATGCTGCCAGCTTCTCACAGGTTTCTCCCATCATGGCGTGTTGCAGAAGCACTCGCTGCGAGCGGTTGAAGTGGAACCGCGGCCCGGTATAAATAAAAAGACCGGCGATAGTCGTACCTGGATACCCAAACGCCTCTTCCTTGGTTAACCCGACGAGCCACGGCCGTTGCGAATGATCTGGTTCAGGAAGACCATTTTTTCGAAAGTACTTGGAATAGTCGCGCCGGAGGCGAGCCCCGGCAGCGAGCATCCATTGTGATCTGTCCGCTCCAATCGGGTCTGCGAGAAATTCCTTAATGCGATAGCCACGCAAGGCGAGATGAAACGCCTCGCTCTGTTTTTCGCGCACCGCAAGGAATTGCTCCGGCGAGAATCCATCCTGTGCCCAGCCTTCAAAACACATCAGCACATTCAATCCGTCGCTAGTATTGGCTCGGGCGACCTGGTTACGACTCAACACCGGCAATTGGCGCGAAAGATATCGCCGGGCCAACTCAACACCGAGATAGGGAGGGAGCGCTAATCGTGCTTCCGAGCAGAATTCCTCACTAATAAAAACGATTGCACTGAACGAAACAACGCGCGAACGGACTGGCTTGGCGCGGTCCTCGACGAGAAAAAGGTGCATCGCTCCGGTAGAGAGCAAGGCGCGCCAAATTTCCGGCAATATACGTCTGGTCGTTTTGCCATAAGGAAGTCGCAATGAATCATGGAGGGCGTGACAATTCGCAAGATCCAGCGCAGTACCTTCTCGCGCCATCAGATTGATCCCGTCAGGCATCTTCGCTCGCTGATCACGCGTCGGCCGGTCTAAATCACCTGGATTTTTCACTGGGAAATTCCCAGACGCAGTGTCTGAGAATTTCTCGATGGATACAAGCTGATTCCACTTTTAGGGGTCTTGTGTCAGCAATCCGTTTTTCGGTAGAAGTAATCATTCAGTGTCGCTGTGAATAATCTTATCATCGATCAGCCTGTGGTAGTCACCGCCGCGGAATTATTGCGAATCACAAAAGGGCGGCGCAGCTGCAAGGCAAGCGTGAGATTCTGCGCAGCACTAAAGTCCAGCAGCTAAACACGAGTCCCTTCTATGAACCAAGCTCACGCGCTTTGCCTTAAACATCATCGGAAGTTTTGTGAGCTGGCGGCACGCTGGCCTGTGCGTCTTTTGGTTTGTACTCTGACGATTGGATTGAGACAACACCACAAAAGTGAACGTTAATAGGTGATAGACTGTGAGAATTCTTCGCAAAACTTTCGAAAACAAAATCTGAATCGGGGTAAAGGACGACTTCTCCCTCGCCTGCTTCCTCTCCTCCTTCAGCCTGGCAGGCGCAGCAGGAGCCGTGGAAGAGAACGCGCCATGTCGGGATTTCGGTGAATCCGGGAGCAAGACTTTCGATTCGGCTCCGAGGATATTTGTTTACGATAAGAGCCCAGCACAACGTGGGATTATCTGCAAAATCGTCAGCCGTGTCGGCGCACGCGCCATTAAGGTGACCAACGTTCAGCAGCCGAGATGTTCGTCCCAATGCTGCATTGCAGTAATTGGAATGGGGACCGAAATCGACGACGAGGAGCTCCGGATTATTCGAGAGCTAAAGACGACGGGATTTAGGATAATCGCCTGTGGAGAAGGGGTCGAATCGTGGAGCGTGAAAGTACGCTGTCTGCCGCTGGTCGCTGGTGCGGGAGAGTTACTGGACAAGGCGGCTGCTGATTTTAGCAACTATTTGCGGCGAGCACTCAAGCAAGCGTTGGCGATAGAAACGAAAAACCAGCAGGAAGCGCAACAAATCAAATCCATGATGGGTGCCATGGGCATGGTAGCTGAGAGTGCCGCATTGATGCGCGTTTTCCGCACGGTTGTCTCGTTTAGCGTGCTGAGCGATCTGCCAGTGCTGATCACGGGCGAAACGGGTACGGGTAAAGAAGGTTTGGCACGTGCGCTGCACAGGTTCGATCGGAAGCGCTGCAGCGGACCGTTCGTGCCAGTGAATTGTGGTGCGATCGTACCGTCGCTGGCCGAGAGTGAATTTTTCGGCCATCGGCGTGGGGCGTTCACGGGCGCCGAGCGGGACCGCAAAGGACTGATCCGTTCCGCGGAGGCTGGCGTCTTGTTCCTGGACGAGATTGGCGAGCTGGATGGGGTGCTCCAAGCGAAGCTCCTGCGCGTACTGGAGGATAGCCATGTGCTGGGTGTGGGCGAAGATCGTGATGTCAAAGTTGACGTCCGTGTCGTGGCAGCCACCAGCCGCGATCTCGAGAAAATGGGTCGCCAAGGCTGCTTCCGCACAGACCTTTTCCAGCGGTTGAATGTCCTATCGATTGAGGTGCCGGCACTGCGTGAACGGCCCGATGACCTCGTCCCCCTGATCAGGCATTTTCTCGAAAAATATCGGACTCTTAACGCCGGGGTGCCGGCCGGTGTGACCGCAGACTTCTTGGAGGCATTGCGGCAAGTCGAGCTGCCCGGTAACGTCCGGCAGCTAGAGAACATAGTGCGGCAGGCCCTCGCGCGACGAGAGGGCGACAATCCTCTCGACCTGCGCGATCTGCCGGTCGGGCTATTGCAGCAATTGTCGGCATCGGCACCATCCGCTCAACCTCTTCCTCAGGTTGAAAACCGTGAATTCGATCGTGCCGAGATCATGAACTACATCGTTCGATTGCTGGAGGTTAACGGATGGAACCTTTCGCGTTCGCTGGAAACGTGTGAACGGCATGCCATGGAGGCTGCCATGCGGCGCGTCGCGGGAAATCAAACAAAAGCAGCCCGTCTCCTGGGTATCACGCCGCGCAGCGTGTATAACAAAATGCACAAACATCGGTTGGGTTCCAGCAAAGTTTCGTCCCGATAGGTGTAAGGACTTTTACGAACGGGCCTTGGGGATGCGGGACGGTGTTTTCCATCCGGCGCGTACGACACCTTTCGCACAGCACTGCCTGCCTGCCTCCCACGAAAAGCCTTCCGGAAGGAACTGGCGCTGAACCGGAATAAGGTTTCCGAAAAACTCGGAGGATGACAGTTTCTTAGCGACACGATGCCGCAGCGTCGCAACCGCTAACTTCCTCTGAAACACGCACGCGCGCCCGGGGTGCATCCTGGCCTTGGCACAGGACTAGCTCACCGCCAAACGTTGAACTGTGCAAAAATGCCAGACCGAGTAGCAGTGCGCATTCCTAGTATCGACTTAGAGAGCACAGGGAAATCCATATGTACATACTAACAAGCGATAGATTTGGGCAGTATGGCCAGTTGATTCAAAGTCAAGTCACTGAAACAATATGGAACTGGGAACGATACAGTGATCAGATTCCTCCCGGGGAGCAGCGCAAAATCGATAAGATGGCCGACCTGATTGTGTCGAGTTTCGTGCCGGGATCCCAAAAAGCTCCATTCCGATCCGTCAAGATCGTAGGTCATGCCGATACCGACAACGTCGGGACCAAACTGGAGAGGACGGCGAAGGAACTAGACGTGAGCAAGCGGCGGGCATTTGTAGTAAAAGACGCGCTTACAGCTGCTGTGAAAGCGCTTTGGGCGGCTCGCAAGATGGGACCACCTCCTGTTGGAGGCGTCGCATGGAACGTAGTCTGGAAAGGTGCTACAGAATTGATCGCTGGCCCATATAACCGGACCAATCGCCGTGTCGAAGTAACTTTGATTCGCAGCAGTCTTCCGATCCCGCCGCCTCCGCCGTGTCAGGACACTCTCCCGAAAACAATCGAGCGCTGTAAGCGCCTGCTGGATCAGCTGGGTATGCCCGGAGGCGCCGAACAGACGCGGCGTATGAAATGTGTGATGAGCAAGAGAATCTCAATCTTGAGCGACGAAGACATGTATGTCAGTGGCTCTTCGGGCACATTTGTGACCGGAAAGGACGGAAAAGGCTTCTTCGCTCATCTTTGTCCTCCCGCGGGCATACCCGAGGCCGTGTTTGGAAGCAAGTTGACGATTCCGCAAAAGGCACAGTTTTTCCGAAAAGTAAGTCGGGATCTCAGCAGCAAAGGTTTCTCATGCCAGGCTCCTGATGCTCAGGTACTCGAGCTGTTAGGCCTAATGGATCGCGATATCCTCAAAGCCATCAATTGTCTCCATTCGCATATTGAAAGGAATGGAGAGGCCTCCGACCGATGGAGAGTGCAGCTAAATGACTTTATCGCCAAGCGCCAAAAGGACCAAAACAGCATCTACTCGTGTTATCGATGAGATGTGATGGCTGGATAATCCAGCGCGTTTGTCATCGATGGCCACTACCACGCCCGGGAAGGGGCGGCTGGAGCGTGGCTTCGAAAAGCAAAAAAAGGCCAGGTTCACTTTGTTTCGAAATGTCCAGGTAGCGACGCGAGGCGTACCCTTTGGTTCAAAAACTTGGAGGACAAATACGTACGTTCAGAAAAACGAAGAGACAAGGAACGATCAGCGCGTGAGAATGCGCGCAAGCCTTACAGAGTCCGCGCGCGAGGACCATGGGAGACGAAGACGTTGGCCTTGGCGATGTCCTTAAGCGTGCGACAACATATGCCGGGAAAAAGCGGGGCGGGTCAGGCATCTCTATTTGGAAAGTCACTTCTAAGCTAGTTTCCATTCACCTGCTTTACCTCCCAGAAACTTTCCGGAAAGAACTGGCGCTGAACCGGAATAACATTTCCGAAAACTCCGACGATCACAGTTTTCTTAACAACACGATTCCGCAGCGTCGTAACCGCTGTCTTCCTCTGAGAACACGCACGCGCGGGCTGCATCCCGTCTTGGCACAGCACTAGCTTACCCGCAACCGTTGAAAATGTGCCAAACCGTTGGGTCAATTTCAAAATCAAGCATGTGCGTGTGCCCGAGCCTGCTGAAATTCTCATGAAACTTCATGGTGACGATCTACTTCAAGGAAGAATCATCCAGCTCTCTGACAGCGGCTTTCAGCAGGATGCATTCGCAGTGGTCGAAGTGGAGGGGCTGGCCCAGCCGGTTGTTGTGCCAATGAATCGCATAAGAGGAACCGTCTGTGAATGATCCAATTCTGTCCGCGCTTTGTTGTTCCCCAGATCCGCATCGTGCGTGTGCCGAAAGGAGCGCGTGGCACCATCGCCAGCGCGGGTCTAATCGCCAACTTGATCCGCGAGGGCGCGCGGGATTTCTACGTGCGGCAGAAGGCGATCGAGATTTTCCGCGAGGCGGGCGCAGCGCCCAAGGACCGCCGGGCGGAGGTGTGCGCGCTCTTCAACTGGGTGCGCAACAACATCCGTTACACGCGCGATATTTTCCGCACCGAGCTGCTGCACACGGCGCGCCGGATGCTGGAATTGCGGGCCGGCGATTGCGACGACATGACAATCCTGCTGGGCGCAATGCTTATTTCGACCGGACATCCAGTGCGGCTGGCGCTGGCAGGTTTTCGGGCGAAAAAGCCGCATGGATACAGTCACATTTATCCCGAAGTTTACGTCAAGGGAAAATGGATCGCGCTCGACGCGACAATGAATCGCCCAATGGGTTGGGCGCCGCCCGCGCTGTGGAAACGCACCTGCACGATCGTCTGACCGAGACTGCTCCATGATCATTCGCGACCAGTTTGGCTATCTGCACGAGGTTCCAAACCGACAGTTCGTCGGTCTGGGTGAATCGCCGCGGGGCGTAGCTGTTTACGACGGCTTTGGGAGTCCGGTTGGCGCGTTTCCGGCTCTCGCAGCGCTTATACCGGCGATTGCCAGCGCCTTGCCCGCGCTCTTCTCTCGTCGTTCCGCCCGTTCTCGCCCGCCCTCGGCTCCACCGCCAGCGTTCCCATTGCCCGTTGCGCCTGCGCCAGTCGCGCCCCTGCCAGTCACGCCGCCGGTTTTTGCGCCTGCGCCACAGGTGATCGTCATCCGCGAACCCGCTCCGGCGCCGTCACGATTTTTTCCGCCACCTGGGCCGGCTCAGCCGCGGATCGTATATCGCCGCAGACGTCCGCGCCGCCGCGTGCCGGTGCGTCTACGAGTGAGGGAGGAGGTGACGGCGCCGCGAGCGGCGGCGGACCGCCTGCAGCCGCGGCTAGTCACCGTTTCACCACCAGCTCCGGTGCCTGCGCCTCTTCCTCTTCCGGCGCCGCCCGTTGCGACCGAATCGAGTGGCGGAATGGGCGGCGCGTTTTACGGACCCTTTAGCTTTTTCGGCTGAACACGAAAACAACCCAACAAAATGAGGATCGAACCTTATGCTTATGCAAGATTCACTAACTGGCTACCTGCACGAAGTCCCTGACTTAGCTGAAGCCGAGCCATACGGCGAGGTGGCCTATGACGGATTCGGAAATCCAGTCGGCTTTTTCGGACGCCGCAGGCGCAGACGTCGCGCTCCAGAACCTGCGCCGCAAGCAGCGCCACCGGCGCCGATGCCCCCGGAGGGGGCGCTGGGACCTGAGATGGGACCGGAGGGAGGAGAAGAGATGCCTGGCGGCGAGGAGATGGGAGAAGTTGCCTATGACGGATTCGGAAATCCGATCGGATTTTCTCTATTAAGCCCTTTCAAGGCGATTGGCAAGGCGGTCGGCGGGGCGTTGACAACTCCATTTCGTCTTCTCCAGTCAGCCGGGCGAGCGTTGCCTGGGCTGCCGTTTCCGGGCCGCGGAATCGCGCTTCCAGGCCTAGTTTTGCCGGCGCTGATGAGTCGCCTCGCGGCGCAACGGAGGCTTATTCAGCAGCATCGGATGAGTGGCCGGCCGGTGCCGCCGGCGCTCCTGCAGAATTACCAGAGGCTTCTCGGACAATACCGAAGCGCAAGAACTCGAAGGCAGCGTTGGCCTTTGGGTTGGAGGCGTCCCCCGTTGCCATACACAGGGCTTGGGCCGCGGCGAGTCTACATGCGTTGCGCGATGTGGCCGGGACCGAAAGGGCTTGTCCCCGCGTATGCCGCACAGATGTCGGCCGCAGCGATCCAGCAAATGGCTGCGCAACGGGCTGCGGCAATGGGCCGCCGTCGCCGTCGCCGACGCCGACGCCGCTGAGAGGAGCGACAAAATGAAACGGAGCGCAACCAATGAGTTACCTCGTCAGGATTTCGGTGACGAGGCGGGGGAACAAGCCAGTGGAAGTGCGCGGATGTCTGCGCCAGCCGCGCGAACTTATCCGCCGCTACCAGTGTTTCGAGACGCCACGGCTGTTGCCGCGTCGGTGTCAAAGGATGATTCCCGATGTGCTGACGCACCTCGGCGAGCTCCGTGGACTGATCTATCGCTCCGATCGAGGGCAATGCGGACGGCTACGCACGTTTGTCCATTTTTTCGAAACGCCGGCGCAATTGACCTGCGATCCACGTGGCAGGCAACTCCACATCCTGGGCGGAAACTACCGGATCACGCGCCGGGGAATAGAAGGCTGAAGTTTTGAAAACCTAAAACATGAAACCAAAACGCGGTTACGACGAGATCATGATCGTGAACCCGTACGACCCGCGATCGAACAACCCGCAGATCAACCTTATGAGATTCCATCAAACACCTGAAATGGGCTCCTACGCGGAGCCAGAATATGGTTACGCAGAGCCAGACTACGGCGATTACGCAGAGCCAGACTACGGCGATTACGCCGAGCCAGACTACGGCTATTACGCGGAACCTGAATACGGCTATTACGGCGAACCAGATTACGGCGCTTACGCCGAGCCGGACTATGGTTATTACGGCGAACCGGAGTATGCCGGTTATGGCGAGCCGGAATATGGCTACTACGCGGAGCCGGACTACGGCTACTACGCGGAACCGGAGTATGGCTACGCTGAGCCAGACTACGGCTATTACGCGGAACCGGAGTACGGCTACTACGGCGAACCGGAGTACGGTTACTACGCCGAGCCGGAACTCGCCGAGCAGGAACCGGTGGGATATTTCGCCGAGGAACAACCCTATGGCTGGTACGGTGAGCCGCAGGAGATGGTCGGGTACGGCGAATACGAACCGCTGAGCGAATACCCCGAGGGCGTCGGTTACTACGGAGAGCCCGACGTTTCCGGTTACGTGAGAGAGGTCGCAACTCCACCTTTTAATCCCGGCTGCCCGATGCCGACCAACGTCGCCGGGTTTGGCGAAACTGAGCCATTTGCCGGTTACACACGGCCCGCGACGGTCAACCCGTCATGCGGTCAATTCACCCCTCAACCGGGCATCACACAGTCGGTGCCCGAAACCTTTCGTCCGCTCTGGTGAGCGCGCGCAACCACAAACACTAACAGGAGAATAAATATATGGCAACCGTCCAAGGCATTAGAGAAAAAGTCCATTCACCAATCTACGACTCGATCTTCATCGAGCCGGAAAAACAGCTTCGCGAAGTTGAACCTGGCAGCACGCTGAAGTTTTTCGTTAACGTCCAGGGAAAGACGAAACTTGAAACCAACCTCCAGACGGCCTCGTTGCTGTCACATTACAACACCTTCGAGGCTCGCGCGATGCGCGTTGTTATCAGCGATCTGCCGCCGGAGTTTTCCGACGAGCCAGTGACGAAAGGCGAGGCGTCCGAGGAGTTTGATGTGACCGACGAAGACGGTAACCGCATCTCGACAAATGGCGGCGTCGAGGGGACTCCAGGATCAGTCGGTCCACCGGTGGTGCCAGACTTCGAGGAAGCTAACGTCGTCACTGCCGATTTGGAGTTGGATCTCAAGCGGCTGATGGAGCTGCTGAAAGAGGCGCGGGAGAGCGAGGACAACGAGACCACCATTGACGTCGATGAGGAGGAGGAGGCAGTCTCCCTTTCTGCCGCCGGTAATGCGTTCGAGCCGACCCCTGCTTTCCTAGACGCCGGTCCCGTCATCATTCTGAGCGTCACCGACCTCGAAGATCTGATCGACAGCCTAGAGAAGGAAGCGCCGCCGCTCGAGCAGATTCGGCCAAACGACAGCGCGGGCAATCTCATTGCCAAACTCGTTTACAACACAGTCACGACATTTTTCGTCGGCGAAAAAATCATGATCGAGATGCCGACCTTCTTCTTCCCCGGTGGTGCGGGTCCGTATTCGCTGAGCACCAAAGTGATCAGCCACGGCGAGCCTTCGCCGCTCGCGACGTTTCGGTTTGCCGACCCGATCTTCATTGACAAACAGCAGAACTTCCGCGTCGAGATCGATATTCCCGATTCCGATGTCCACAAAGAAATCCAAAAAATCTACGGCCCGCTTTTTGTGTGGGTCGTGCTGGATGGATACATGACTCGGGACGTGCAGTAAGCTGCGCCAAATGCTGGAGCGTTACGATCATGATCGCGGCAAGGCTGCATCGGCGAAGAATGACGACCCGCCCCCGGCCCGAGCCGGGGGCGGGCGCGCGGCACGGCGACGTGATCCCGTACGATTACGGGGCCACCTTTCCCATAACCGGCCGGCCCGGAAATGTCGTGCAGAGCGTGATCAACACTGCGCCCGACAGCCTCTTTGTCGCGGTCGCTATCGGTTATGGCTTCGAGGAAGATCGGGGACGGCCGTTGAGTTTTTTGCGTGCCGCGGGCAACGGCACCGTGGTGCCCGGTGACATCACGCTGGGTGAGCTGGCGACCAGCGCTCCCAGCGCTCTGATCGAGGGCTTCCGTCTAAATCCGCGCTCAGAACATCTCGTGTTTCGCGACGATGCGCGGCGCGGGAGCGAATTCAGCGACGATTCGCTGCCTGGGGCGATACTGACTAACGGCACGCTTTTTCAGCGGGTCAGAGCGCCGGCTGAAATTTCGTTTCTCTTTAGCATTCTCGACAGCGGCACCGGACGAGAGCTACAGGATGAGCCGGTCCACAACATAGCCTCGCTCGGCAAGAGCAACGGCGAACGGCCATTTCGTTTGCTCGCACAGCCGATTACATTTTTGCCGCGCTCGACGATCCGCTTGCAAATCGTCGAGCGCTCGCTAGGCGTGCGCGGGACGTTGTTTGTCGTTTTTTACGGATACCAGGTCGTCGGTTCATCGGGCTGTCCCGAGTCGGTCGTACGCAAGCTCACCGGGTCGCCGATGTGCCCGACCGAGACTATCGGCAGCCCGTCGGCGCACGTGATTCCATTTGATTACGTGACGACGTTTCGACTCACCGGACGACCTCAAAACCAATTGGAAACCGAGGCGACGGTGAATGCCGAAGGCGGCTTCGTCGCGACGTCGATCGGCTATGGCCTGCTCGTCGAGGAAAGCGAGGCCACAATTGAATGGTCGCGCGCTAGCGAAGTGAAGAATGCGACGCTGCGTGCCCTGCTGACAACCATCGCCGTAGATTTCCAAAAGTGGCTGAACGCCAAAAAAGTGGGGCCGCCGCCATTGATCAATCTCGCAAACGTGCCGTTGCGTTTTTTTCCGTCGAGCGCATTGATCGACGGCATCCGCATCCGCCCGGACCGGTTGCGCATCGCCTTCAAAGACAACGGTGATCTCGCCGACAACCTCCGCATTGACCTCGTCAACGAATTGTTCGAGCAGCTCAACCGGCCCGAGGACGTGTCGTTTCGGTACACGATTTTCGACAGCGGCCGGGGCCGCGAATTGCAAAACCAGCCGCTGCACAACGTCGCTGGCCTGGGCATTGCCGACGGCGATCGGCCATTCAAAAAGCTCGCGCGCTCGATGGTATTTCTGCCGCGCTCGACAATCCGCGTTCGCGTCGAAGAACGCTTCGGCCGCGGTACGCTCTTCGTCGTGTTGCAAGGATACAAATTTCTTTCCACGCCAGTCGCCGGAGCCCAGCGATGAATAACCACGCGACCATAGACGGATTGGGAGAAGGCGTAGCAACGCTACAGGTGCCGCGACGGACAATTCCGTTCGACTACGTCTTTCGTTTCGACGAGGCCAACAAAAACGAGCTCAAAGGTCAGTCGGGTTTAGTCCACAACAGCACCGTCGATATCAGCATCGAGGCAGCGTTCATTGCCGTCTCAATCGGATACGGCGTCGTGCCGAAAGTGCAGCCGATCACCTTTGGTCTACCGTCGCCCCAACCGGGATCTGTTGTTCTGCTGGCGCCCGTTCCTCCTCCTCCTCCTCCTCCGAGGCTCCTTTTCAATGCGACCTTGGGCGAGCTTCTTGAAACGCTTTCAAAGAATCTGGATGAGTCCGTGACCATCTCCCAGGGCAAAATCAACGGAAAAATCGGGCCGCGCACGGCTGCCGTGTTCAAGGACGGGTTGCGATTCAATCCAGAATTCGTCCAGCGCCTTCTCCTTACGGGTGGCGCCGAACTGGACGAAGAGATACTGAGTCGGGCGTTTCAGGCCGTTGGCGCGCCGCCGGAGCGGGTGGCCTTTAAGTACGCGCTTTTCGACCAGGGAAGCGGCCGCGAATTCCAAAGCGAGCCAATCCTGAATATTGCAGGTTTGGGATCAGCGGACGGCAAACGGCCGTTCCGTTATTTTGCGCGGCCAATCGAATTTGCCCCGCGCTCGACCATTCGGCTTCAGATCATCGAGGTCTCGGCGTTCCAAGGCGAGCTGCACGTTTCCCTGCAAGGCTACAAGACGCTCGGCACGGCGGGCACGCCGACCGGCGCGCGACCGTCGCGCAGGATAAGGAGGATGCGTCGATGAAGGGAGGAGTCGTCAGCGCCATGCCGCAGGTCGACGTAACGCGTGCGTCGTACCTTTGTACGAATTGCGGCCTGCCGCGGGACTACGAACATTTTGACGAGTCCGGCTTCGCTAAAAAGCCTGACCGCGGCCGCGAGGTGGTGCTCGCGCGCTTCGAATTGCCGCCACAATACTGTGGACTGCTCGAAAATTTCTCACAGTTCACCGATCTGCTCGGGCGCGATCTCGGGCAAGTCGAGACGCCCGGCCTGCAATGGATCATTACAGTCAACAACCGCCCGCTCTATCCCTACATCAACCTCGATCACGTCGTGAACCCCTGGGGATGGGGCAGCTTCGGGGTGTCGATCCGGCTCGACGAAAATGCCGCGGTCGAATTCGTGGTGCGCAACGTCGACTACCCCCCGCCGGAGGCGACTGAAGAAATCAAACGGATCGGCGGACGGATTGTTGGCCGGTTCTGGTACAACCCTGCTTATGGCGATGCCACTCCACATGCCTGCCGTTTTAAATAATACGCGAGTGCCGGTGCGTTCAGGCTCGGCGTTTCGGGTTGATTCGCCGCCGGCCAACGCGCTTGTGGCGCCCGAGCTCGCGGAGGAGCTGCATCGCTTGCTGGAGCGCTTCGCCATCGAAGCCGGTGCCAGCGAACGCCGCCCGGTGTCCATCTCTTTCAAACCGGGCATCTTCGGTCATCACCAGGTCGGACGCGCTGCGGACATCTACGCGGTCAACGGTATCGGACTCGACGAGTGGAAACAGCGTTGGGACGAAGCAAAGCAACGGGCCGCGCGCGCCGCAACTCCGCTCGATCGACGGCTGACTGCCGAAACCGAAGAGAAAGAAAATCTCGGCTGGCGGCTTTACAAAGTGCTGCAACGATACGGCCGCTGGGCGCAGCCATACGGCTACCCCATCCAGCTTTTCGGTCCTTGGACGCGCAGCGAAGGACCATGGAAACCGATCAGCGATTTTCTGCTGCGCGCGCATCGCGACCACATTCACCTCGCAAAATAACGGAGAAAAAATATGACACATCAATCTACGAAACGAATCAACTTTTTTGAACCCGGCGGCATCGCCGGCTTTGACGAACCCGCAATGCAACGACGTGCGCCGGTGTTTTTCGTCGGCATTCAGCGAGACATTAGCCCGCCGCTCGTGTTTGGCCACAGTCGGCTCCAGCGTATGCGCGTGATCGTGGTTGAGCGTCGCGATCTCGATCCAGGTCCGTTCGACGATGAGGCCACCGAGCCGCAGTCGCTGCCGGAAGTGCTGCCGCAACTGCCGCCGTTCCCGCCGCATCGCGCACTGCAGCCGCGTTTGGTGCAGGGCGAGATTCTGCGCGGCGAGAACGACGAGCTTTACGAAAAGATCGGCGGCCGCATTCGACGTCTGCGTCGGCTTGTTTCCGGGTCGAATGGCGAAATCCTCGACGTCGCCGATTTTGGTCCGCCTGCTCGACGAGCGCGGGCCCGGGTGCTTCCCTCGCCGGTTGAAGAAGCTTCGGAAATTCCTCCAAGCGCGCCCGAGACGTCGACGCCCGGTTTCCGCGCACTTCTGCCCGAGCCAGGCCAGTGGCGTGTTGTCTGTTTTGGCCAATACAAACAAATGCTCGCGCCGCAACTGGCGCATCCGGAGCGTTTGCGCGACGCGCATCGGCTCCCGTGTCACGTGCAAGTTTACGAGCTGGTCGCGCCGCAAAAGTTCGACGCGCTGGTCGCGGCGATCGCCGGGAGCGGCGCCGCCTCCAGCCAGCTCCATCCGCTTACGCCTCACGTGGTCATGCAATTGCAATTGGCGCCACTTTTGCCCGCGCCGCCACGCATTCCGCGCCCGGCACACCGCGAATCGGGCATGGTTCTGCCCGGCGAGCGCCTGTTTCGTTTGCAGCTTGCCAGCGATCCAACCGCCGACGAAACCGAGCCGGAAAATCCCGCGCCCGCGCCGGCGGCGGCGAACGTTCCATCCGCGCTGAAAACGAGCATCCCAGAGCGCTTTCTCAAGCCGTGGGAATTCCACCTCAGCCGCGAGGAAGCACTCTACAACTTGAGCTGCGCCTCGACTTTCCTCAGCACGCTCGGCGCCGCGCTGGGGCGGTTGATTCACTGTCTGGCGTTCCGCCGCGAGCTGCGCAGATGGCAGGTGTTGCTCAGCGGCAAGAGCATTGACGAACAGCTCTGGAGCGTGCGCCCGCCGCGTGGAGGATTGACGTATTGCGTCGTTTGCGCGTGGGCCAAGAACGCGATCGAGCTCGCCGGATACGACTCGCGCAACATGCTCACCGAATGGCAAATTTTCTGGAGGCGAAAAGGGCTCTGAATTTTTTCTGCGCACAGCGATGGCTTATTTTTCATCCAATTCCTCCGAGCTGAGCGGTTTCGGCTGCGGGCCGGGCTGCGCGTGCAAATCGTGCGCGTCGAACCTGGCGGAAGTTTACGAAGAGGAGAAACCCGCGCCGCCCGCGCCTCCGCCAAAAGCCAGGCCCGCGTCGCCGAAAATTGGAGCATGGTTCGGTGAGCCGCCACTCCTCCAACCCCACGCTTCATTGATGCCCGGGCAACTGCGGATGCCCGCCTTTGAAACACTCACCGGTTACGCACCAGGCGGGTGGCGACTGAATCAAGCTCAGCTCGCTCAGATTCAGCGACTGGCAGCGCACGTCATCCGCACATGGACGACGACTACGCCGGTCACCGGAATCCGGCTGATTGGGTTTGCGGAGGCCGGCGAACCACAAGCAGCTTTACAAAGGACTGACGCAGCGCGCGCAGCCATTAATGCTGCGGTAAGCCAGTTAAATCCCCGCATTCTGCGCGGAATTCAATTCAGTTCCGAGGATGGCGGCTCGGCGCCGGGGGCGGGCGGTATCGTGCGACGGGTTGAGATCCTGTTGTGGGTCGGACTGGGAGTGCCCTTTACGCCGCCGGTTCAACCAACGCCGTGGCGAGTGCCGAGAATTCCCGTCGGTCCGCCGGTTCAAATCCCGACACCCGCGGAAGCTGCGCGCCGTGTCTTCCGGCCGGAAACACCGGAGGAACGGCTCAACCGCATGCTGCGAACCCTTCCGCCCGCGCCACCGCCGCGGCGATCGCTGGATCAAAGGTTCTGGCGGACGGTTGATGAACGACTCAACTCCGCGATGAACCGCGCCGGAGTGCCGCAGCGGCTGCGCGGGCCGCTGCGGGATGCCGCGCGCGCTGCGATCAGCCGCGGGGCGGAAGCGATCTTCGATCAAGCGCTCGATGCGATCGAGCTGCGCGGTGAGCCGCGCGAGGCAGTGAAAAGCGTCGTGCGGGCCGCAATTCAGGTCCCGATTCCATGAATTGATACGAGGTCAAGCGATGTATTACCGAACCAACGAAAGCAAGGTCATGGCGCAGCAATGATACGCGAACTGACAGGAGGAATACGATGCCAACTATGTCTATCACATCAAACGATGGCGTCCTAGAGTCTGCATCCGCTGTTCTGGAGGTGACTGCAACAAACCCAGAATACAATCAACCCGCGCTGCGAATTAGACAAGCTAGTAAACGCGGAGGCGCGGCCTCAATCAGGATCGATGACCCCAATCCAGACATCGAGTTTGTCGAAACTGGCCTAACAGGTCCTGATCCCGGCGCTGGCAAGTTCGAGATTGCCGTTCAGAAGGACCAGTTCCAGATCAATGGTCGTAACGCTGCGGTTAGCCCGGATGAGAAAGGCTTCGATACTATCGTCGTGTTTCAGCGGCCGGAAGTGGGCGGCAATATCGGCATCGGGTTCCCGGAAACCAAGCAGTTTAAAAAGTTTGGAAGAGGAAAAGGCGCGATCGTGATTGCGAATGCCTCACTTGTCCCGTCAGTGAGTGTCGCTGGCGCTGGGATTGTGTATGTCGAGGACGGGGCGCTCAAGTATCGAGGCTCGAACGGGACGGTGACACTGATCGCGCCCGCCTAGGAGGGAATGGAAGATGGATAAGAGAACAAGAGACTCTCGCAGAAAATCTTCTAGCGCGCACGACGTCAGTTTCTTCGTCTGGCCCCTTGGCGCGAGTCCTAGGCCAGACGAGATGAACACGTCCTACGGTCCGCGTATCGACGCTGATCGCTGGGACTTCCACGACGGCATCGATCTTCCCGCTCCCGTCGGGACGCCGGTCCATGCCATGGCGGATGGCACGGTGCATCGCGTCGGGCCAGCGGATGAGGTTTTCGGCTCGACTCATGTTCGTCTCACAGTCGTCGATCCGACGGATGGGCAGGACAACTTGTTCCTTGTGTATCTTCATCTGGACAGCATCGCCGAGGGTGTCGTCCCAGGCGCACAGGTGAAGCAGGGCGACATAATCGGGGCGGTTGGTCAGGAAGATGCGACATATCCCCACCTTCATTTCGAGTTTCGGAAAGGCGGTCCCGAACAAGTTCGTAGCGTTCACCCGCTGCACTATCTGCCCTATCGCAATAAGGCGAACTTCAGGAAGCTCCGTTTGGATCGATGCAATTTCTACCGCGACGATGGCGACAAGAGGATGATAAGGCTTCGTTTCGGCGTCGTGGACCGACGGGAGGGCGATTTACTGGGCGTTGATGTGGAGTTGACGGGCGACGATCTCAATCCCAGAAAGCTTCGCGTTGACTTCGATGACCGGACTACCATCGTGAGCGACAAGGGCGACCAACACGCTTTCAACGAGCAAGGAATCGCCGTGGAAGGCTACCAGAAATCCAACCTCAAAGGCGAGGGATTGAAGGATCTACGCTATGGCGTGCTCGTTAAGGACATCACTCCTGAATTCAAATCCGTGAGACTTCAGGTCTTCGACGTTAAAAACGGCAAACCAAACAGTGCACAGTTTTCTTTACCCACACTCGACACCGGCAAGAAACCGATCAATAGCCGTGCTGGTTTTGAAGAGACAGAAACTTTCCCGCCGCCAGGCTGGGAGCTGAGCGTCCTGTCCAGCAATATCTGTCGCCCGGACCCAGCCGCCGCTCTCACAGGTTCACGGGGCCTGCTCTGTCAGGACCTCCAGAGTGCGCGAGGGACACTGATCCGCGCAGGGCTGCGCTTTGCCTTGCTCGCCAACCGCTCGCCCGTCCGCCCTATGTCGTGGCGCTTGAGGGCGAATATCAAGCCTGCAGAACTCCAAATGGACAGGGGACGGGTGATTCATCCGTTGGCCTTCTTGGCAGACAGCGATGTGGTGGCTGCCGCCTGTTTGCGGAAGATTCGTAGCGATAAACTCGTCGCGGGCGTCTTGATTCGCAACGCGGATGGGTTGTTTAGGGAAAGAATCGACGTGAGCGAGGGAGAAATTTTCAGGGATGGCCAGGTCAGATGGGAACTTGAGCTGGTCAGATTGGGCACCCGGCAAACGACTGCCGTATTGCGACTGGACAACAAGCTGGTGGCGCGGATCAACGGCGACACCGCGAGCGTCGAGCCCGATGCCGGCTGCGTGGGGATTTTACATAGGCACAGCGACTTACAGATAACGCTGCATGTCGATCAATTACTCCTGACAGAAACGCCGCGATAGCGGAACCAAAGACATAAGTGAGCTATGCCGAGAAATTTGAAACGACACCGAAACCAGAAAGGAATAACTACCATGGCAACCCAAACTGCCCCCACATTGACTGTCGTCCCCCCTCTGGGGACGCCGGGTCAAATGACGCCCGTTCAAATCAAAAACATCATCACCGGACCGGAAATCCTCGATGACATTATCGCGAACTTGAAAACGGAGGAGGACAAAGCTGAAGACGAGTTCTACAAATCGCTCGCCAACGACCTCGCCACGGCGCCACTCAAGGTGCAGGCGATCGACAAATACGAAACCTTCCAAGCCAAAAAGAAAGCGCTGTTAGCAAAAGAGGAAGCTGCAAACGAGCTGGAGCCGTTCCTTCAGCGACTCATCGACGAGTTGAAGGTCAGAGAGCGGCCTGCGTTGATAGCCGTCATCCGCGACGAACTCGCTCGACTGCAAGCGGAGGCCGAGTCCGAGAAAGATAAGGTCGAAGTGATTGAGGATCAGAAAAAAAGGCTGACGAAATTGCGAGACGAGCTGGAAAAGCCCACGTCAGCGACGAAGAGCAAGAAGCAATAGAGGGGCGCCATGCGATTCTTAAGTGCGCGGGTTTCTCTAGGGATGCCAGTTATGCCGTTCCGTTGGCGATTCGAGCTTCTCGAAGCCAAAATGAAACTCGACGAAACGGTCCGTCGCCATGGCTTGCGGTGCCCATAGTTACTGAAAGGTCGGGATGAGTTTTTTAACGAAAAAACAACCGTTGCCAAGGAGTCCCTATGTATCTGGCAAGCCCAGCTAACCTTGGGCAGCCTGAGCCGAGTCAAGTTCGGCCGGGGCAAACGTTGCCTTACCGCGAGGCACTACAGGAGACCGAGCGCCGGCAGCGGGAGGAGTACGAACGCGATTGCCAAGGCATCGACTTGCTTAAAACACTCGAACGCGTTGCACTCTCGCCCTTGGAGCGAGTGCGGCGCGCAGAACAGGTGCTCAAGCTTGTGCCAGATCTGTTTCGATTGAAACGCATTCTCGCGGAGCGTGTTCGGTCCGGCAGGATGCCGCCTGCGCAAGCCAGTGCCGTGATGGCCGGCAACTTGCGGCGGCTGGCATTCCCGGCTGGATACGCTCTGCTGAACGAGCCGCATGAACTTGCTCGTGCACGCTGCGCGCTGAGCAAGGCACGCTGGGAATTCATGGTGTGGCAGCGGACTGGGCGCATCCCAGGCGAACGTCGGTTACTGCATGGCCGCCTGGGTGAACCGCCGGTGCCGCGCGGTTGTCGCCGCAACCCAATCGATGCCCGGGCCGCCGCGATCATCGCCGCGGCGCAGAATCAATCACAACCTCTCGACCTGCGGGGACGCGAGTTGGTACGCGCGATTTGCCGGACTTATTTCCCATCGGAGGGAGGCAAACTTTCCGGCGTGCAATTTATCGAGCCTCTGCCTGGCTTGGAAACGCAGTCGGAAGGCGCCGGGGCGACAGCCAGAGGTTTAATTCGCGTTGGTCGTTATTTTGTGGAGAACACGAACGATCAGCTTTTTGCCCGCCGCGTGCTACAGGTCGGGCACGAGCTGAGGCACATCGATCAGTGGCGCGCTGGCATGGTCGGGCCGGCGAAAAAAGCCGAGCGCGAATTTCTCGCGCACTTCTGGGTTTCCACGACGCCCGAACTGCCGGGCACCGGCTGTATGCCGCACGCTACGCGAGTCAACGTCATCGACGCCGCGCTCGGTAATTTTAACTGCCTCACCGCGCCTGACCGCGCGCGGTACGCGCAGCAACAGGCGACGCTGCTGAGGTTGAGACTCCAGGAACAACGCGCCAGCGGTCGTGCCGCCACGCAGCCGCCCGCGGCTTGCGTCCGATCCCATTGAATTGCGTCGACACTGAAACGAAAGGACAAGCATGTATTTCAGAACCAACGAAAGACTCAGCTTGGAATTATTATGCAAACTGAATACGCCGCACGGATTCTAAAACTCCGGCTGCCTGAGCAGAACGCGCTGAAGAACACGCCAGAACGCTGCTCGGCTGATCCCGTTAAGCTGGAGACTATCGGACGCTCTGTCGGCGAACAGGTTCGAATCAAACGAAAGGACGATCCGCGTTTCTTTGCTCTTTACACGATAAAACAGGCCAACCCAGACGCTGACCTGCGTGATCATAGGCGAACCGATGTCGTTCGCGCCGGACAGGCGGGTCGGGAGCGGCTGGGCACCAGCGCTGCCATCGAAGCAACAGTCCAAGCAAATGTAGTCGATGCTGTGCCCCAGCCTGCAGAGCCCGATGGCACTAAGTTCTTTGAAATTGCCGATGACGATGAGAAGCAATCCTACTTCGTAGCTATCGCGCCACATGGAGGGGAGATCGAGGAACACACGGACGAAGAGGCAGCGGAGACCGTCCGGCAACTAACCGAGGCCGGTTTTCCAGGGTCGCTTTGGCTATGCAAAGGCTTTGGCGATGCGGCCAAAGGTGCCTTTGACCGCTGGCATATCACCTCCACAGATCTGAATCCGGCGTCCTTCCCACTACTCCAGGCACTTATGTCGCGGCCGTTCTGCTACGCGGTCGCCTTTCATGGCTTCCACCGTCGACACAACGAAGCTGATGTCTATATCGGTGGAGCGGCGTCACGGTCATTGAAGGCAACTATTAAGGTAGCATTGAATGACTTGGATTTGCCCATTAAAGTCAAGATCAGCACCCGTCATGACAGTCCCAAGTTTCAGGGATTTAGTGCGGAGAACATCACCAATCGGTTAGCCACGCGCGGCGGCATTCACCTCGAACAATCCGCTCAAGCCAGGAAATACCATCTGGAAATCGCGCGTGCAGTAGCTCACGCATTTGTCTCCCAATTGCGGTTTTTGTTTTGCGTTTTTGTTCAAGCTCTCGAGACGGAACGTATCAAGAGGAAAGCCGAGTTCGTCCAGGCGCTCAGCAGCGGCCTCGCCGCCGCGCCGCTGAATGTAGAACGCGCGATCGATGACTATAAAGTCTGGAAGGCAACAGACGACGTGCTCGCAGCAAGAGTCCAGACCGCTGAAGAACCGCAGTCATTCGGCGAGTTGGAGAAGCCCCCGCTCACAGGATCGAGGAAGAAAAAAGGATGAGCCATGTACATCCGCACAAACGAAAGGTCGATCTATGGATCATCGGGTTCATATATTGGCCAACCTGCGCCAGTCAGTGCGATCCAGTGCCCTGGGTATAAGCGAGGCGAAATCGAGAAATCGAGATCTGAACAGGGAATTCTCTTGGCTGACGTAATAAAACTCCCGCGCGGCCTCTTAATCGCAGACTTCGGCGCTGGGTTGAGCAATATCAAGGAATCCGCCAGACAGGATAAACTATTGCAGGACTGGCTCCGCGCCTCCAAGTCTGATCTCTACTCAATATTCCTTCGCATCTACGGTTACAGCGACTGTGTCGGCAAAAACAACGTAGAGCTCAGGAAGAAGAGGGCTCAGCAAGTGAATGCGTTGCTTGGTAAGGATCTGCAGTCGCGCGTTCTCTTTTCTGGCCCTGCACCAGTTGGAGAATACGTTGCGGACAATGAGACCAGAGAAGGTCGCGCTAGGAATAGAGGGGCCCTGATCGAGCTGTCACGACTTCCCGAAGAGGTGATTAAGATTACCGAGCCGAAACAACCACCGCCCCCGCCGCCACCGCCCCCACCGGCGCCCCGGCGCCCGACCTGTTGGCCACACTGTCCACCACCTCCTCCACCGCCTCCTCCTATTGTTCCGAAACCGCCTATTCCTCCTACGGGCTTCCCGTCTTGGCGCTGGCGTCCACCCGGCGTAACCACTTCCCTTCCACCCTCCGACCCTAGCGGGCCGTCGTGGGTGTGGGGGCCCATCGGGCTCGCGGCTACCGCGCTCGGGACGGTCGTTACAATCGGCGTCCGCCGCCTGAGCAACGCGGAGTTGGCGGACATCATTGATGCGGCATGGCTTGTCTTTCAACTCGAGGGCGGAAGACCACTCGCGACCATTATCGGCATGGCGGGGGAGGCTGCAGCAGAAAAGCTCATGTCTCGTGTGCTCGGGGTGGATGCCGCGAAAATCCTAAATCTGAACACCCTGAGAACGAGCTTCCCGGTCGCAGACCTCATCTCGCCGCGTGGGTTGTCCTCGGTCAAGGTGAAAGGATTGCTCGGCATGAGGGTGGGCGCAGCCCGTCATGCATCCCTCGCCCTCGAATACATCCAAGACCTCGTCGACCTTGCAGCCCCTGGCCACCCCAAGGCGAAAAGAAAGCTTGCCAAGGCGGCGTCGCTCTTGTTCGATAATCGCGGCATGCTCAAGGCGCGTGGCGCGTGGCCAACTGCCTTCATCCCGCGCTCGGTTGCGGATGTGGAGCGCTACATTCGCGGCAATACAAAGCTCTTCATTCCTCACGATCACGTCCAATTGGTCAAGCGAACGATCGGCTCGGTGCTCAATCGGCGTGTCGATCCGCGAACTGGAGACATCAGGCTTCCAGTCGGCACCAACCCCGTTGTTTGGGTGAACTCGTTTGTGGACCGAATCCATTCGATCGGCATAACGAGTTCGGACTTCGACGTGTTGCTTGAGGCGACAAAGCATATACCCAAGGAGCAGATCCCTCGCCTGCAGCGAGAACGAGATAGGCTCTTGGGGCTTCGGCGCCGAGGGCCCTGATCATGCCGCCGGTCGTTCCTTCACATTGAATATGTCCGTTGCTTATGGTCTTACAATGTTCCGGCCCTATAGCCGGATCGCTCCATTCTATGATTGCACAGTTGGGGTGGAGTTTTTCCTGCGAGTGCGACAGGCGTTTTCCAAATTGGTGCCACGGTATGGAATCAGGTTCCGCTCGGCTGCCGACATCGGCTGCGGGACAGGACTGTTTGCATGCTATTTGAATCAGTGCTGGGGCGTGCCAGTCTACGGGGTCGATCGATCTCTGGAAATGTTACGCCAGGCGAGGCGCAATTGTCCGACCGCGGGCGTGTGCTTTCTGCAGCAGGACATTCGCTGTCTCGCGCTGCCATCCCAGGTCGATTTGATTACGGCAAATTTCGATACGCTCAATCATCTGAAGTTGCCGCAGGATTTGCGTCGAGCATTCGAGCGGGTTGCCGCCAATTTGCGGCCGAACGGCCATTTTTATTTCGATATTCTCACGCCGTGCCAGCCGCTCAACGGTTACCGGGTCTATGTGGGCGATCGTTGCCGCGTCGGCAGCTGGCTACAACAGCGAGTTCGCTGGGATCCACGCCGTCGCTTGCTGCGAATGCACGCCGTGCAGCGTCGCGTCGGCTCATGCCGGCCCGCCGTAGAGCGGATCACCGAACGTGCCTATAGCGCGACGGAGCTTGGAAAATGGCTGGCGAAGGCCGGATTTACCATTCGCGGCGTGCACGATGAAGCGACGCTGCGTAGCGCAGTCGGTTGTCCGCCGCGAATTATCGTGGTGGCGCAAAAAGCGCCTGACAGGGCGAAATCAAACTGAAAGGAGGACGAAAATGTATGTGACAAATGCAGGCATTGGTGAGCGGCCGCTAGCGGCGCTGAATGGCTCGCATTTTGGCGAAAATCCGCGGCTCACGACACCAGCGAGCACCGTCGCAATTTACATTGCAGTCGAGGGAACGAAACAGGGCAAATTCAAGGGCGAGAGCCCAGTGATGGCATTCAAAGACCAAAGCCGCGTTTTGAAATTCAGTTACGGCGTGGTGTCTCCGCGCGACCTATTCACTGGCCAAGCTAGCGGCAAACGCCAGCATAAGCCGATCGTCATCACCAGGGAACCAGGCGCAGCTTCGCCGCAGTTTCTTACAGCGTTGGTAACAAACGAAGTGCTGAAGCCAGTCGTGATCAAGTTCCTGCGTGGGAACGTCAACACGGGCGTCAGCGAAGTGCAGCAGATTATTACACTGACTAATCCCAGCATTTCAGACTTCCGGCAATATGTTGGCGACGATGGTCGCTGGCTGGAAGATGTGGCTTTTACTTTTCAGCAGATACAGATCGATAACAGACCAGGCAAGACCACGGCGGTTGATTCGTGGATGGCTGGGGCAGGCTGAGGGGTCTACTTTCGCATGAAACCAAGGTAGAAGAAGTCAAGAAGAGAAGGGCATGGACAACGGAAGGCTGAAAAACTCTTAGAACAGGTACTACTCAAATGCCGTCTTTATCTCCCAAGGAAGTAGACAGTGATACGCTTAACCGTCTTGCTGAAAACGAGAGGCACTTCCATACTATTCAAGCCGGTGTACGTGGCCTCGCGTCCACTTGGGTACTCGCGGCTTTCGCCGGTATCGCTACACTTTTACAGCAGTCGAAGGATGTTACTTGGCTATTTCGTCCCTTCGCGCTAATTATCGTCATCTGCCTAATGGCGAACATTGGCCTTTCCGTTCTATGGATCATTGACCAATTGGTATACCAACGCCTCTTCAACACAAACTACATTGCCGGACTGCGACTTGAGCAACAATTCTCGTTCATTCCGCCAGTGCGTGCTATCCAAGCCCTTACGACTCGAGGAAGGAGCATCGCATCCTGGGTCAAGTTTTTCTATGTAGGACCGATTCTTGTTTTTGCCGCAACCGCCTTGGTTGCTGCCATCATTCCGAACACGACCGGCTCAATTAATCTGCAAGGCACTGCAATGGCTATGGGCGCATTGCTCACTCTAGCACCACTTCCGTGGGTGGTTTGGCAAGCTCGTGGAGTATCTTTCTTTCGTTTGGCCGCTTCACTCCCAGGTGATTATTCCGAAATTTTAAAAGCGAAGAATTGCCTAACGATTATTGATAGTCATGTACAATGGCTGAATGATGTGCATGCGAACGTGGAGAAGTAGAGCAAGAATATCGGCAAAGTTGGCACGGCCTAACAACCCACTCGACCCGACGCCTCGATAGCATGTTCCTCGCGGCGCCTCGTGGCAGCGTAATTTGAATGCTAAATGCTCGGCGCCAGGTTAATTCGGCCGTTAGATCGATAACGTATTTGTTAACAATTTCCCGTAACGGAAATCAATTCTCATCACAAATAGCTCCGATTCGTTTGATACCCCTCCACTTCTGAATCTGCGAGCGAGCTATGGAGGCGATTGCGCAGAGGGCCATTACAATCGCATCGGCCCCTTATGGCAACATCTGATTCAAAGTCAATTGGCTATCACCACTTGTGCCAGGGTGTACGCCTCCATGGTGCTGAATACGCTACCAACGCGAGAGTCGTTGCTCTGCGGTCCTGTCCGGTCTTAGACTTGTTCATGCGGCCCATTCAGCACAGAGGAGTTCAGCCTGTTGCAAGACTAGTTTTGTTGCTTCGTCTTGCAGATCGGGCGGGTAGCCATGCTTGCGAAGGATACGTTTGACTAAGACTTTGATTTTGGCGCGGGCGCTTTCGCGGAGAGTCCAGTCGATGGTTACGCTCTTGCGGACTTGTGTGACGAGCTCGGTCGCGATGACTTTGAGCAAATCTTTGCCCATAACTTCCAAGGCGCTGTTATTTGCGGCGAGTGCGTCATAGAACGCGACTTCTTCGTCGTTCAGACCGAGATCGACGCCGCGCTGATCGGCTTCTTTTAATTGTTTAGCTAGCTTGATCAGTTCTTCGATAACTTCCTGCGTCGCGATCGCTCGGTTGTGATAAGCGTTGAGGGTCTTTTTCAACATTTCGGAAAACTCGCGGCTTTTGACAAGGTTTCGCTTTGAGCGCACTTTGATTTCGTCGCCTAACAACTTCGCGAGCAATTCGGCGGCGACATTCTTGTATTTGAGGCCACGAACTTCAGCGAGGAACTGATCGGAAAGGATGCTGATATCGGGCTGCTTCAGGCCGGCGGCTTGAAAGACATCGATGATTTCGCCTTCAGGCGCGATCGCCTTTGCAACTAATTGCCGGACAGCGTGGTCGAGTTCGTCCGTTGTCTTGCGCAGGCCGCGCGGTCTCGCCAGCGCGATCTTGACCTGCTGAAAGAAGCCAATGTCGTCGCGAATTTTGATTGCTTCGTCGGTTCCGGCGCAGAGGGCGAATGCTTGGGATAACTCCGTCACGATCTGAACGAAACGATCTTTGCCATCTTTCTGTTTCAGGATGTGTTCTTGTGCGCCAGGAAGCAGCGACACCTTCTCAGCTGGCGTGCCCGTATGCCACTTCGACCAATCGAACCCGTGCATCATGCCGCAGGCGATCTCGTGTTTTTCGAGCATCACAGCGATAGCTTTCGCTGTGTCGATGCTCGGACTGCCTTTGCCGCCGCTTTGCGTGTACATCGCGAGCGCGTATTTGAGTTGATCGGCAAGGCCAAGATAATCGACGACAAGTCCGCCGGGTTTGTCGCGGAAGACGCGGTTCACACGCGCGATCGCTTGCATGAGTCCATGCCCACGCATGGGTTTATCGACATACATCGTGCTTAGCACAGGCGCGTCGAACCCGGTTAACCACATGTCGCGAACGATCACAATCCTGAATGGGTCTTTCGGATCTTTGAAACGCGCGGCGAGTTTGCGGCGCTTCTCTTTATTTCGGATGTGCTGTTGCCAATCGGGGCCGTCTTCGGCACTGCCTGTCATGACGATTTTGAGCACGCATGACTTTCCGGCGTCGTCATCGTTAGGGCCGCTCGTCCATTCGGGACGCAGCTTGATGATCGCGTTGTACAGCTCAACGCAGATGCGGCGGCTCATGCAGACAATCATCGCTTTGCCTTCCATCGCTTCGAGGCGGCGCTCGTAGTGCTTCACGAGATCGGCAGCGATGAGGCCGATGCGTTTCGGATTTCCGACCAGTGCTTCGAGTGCGGCCCATTTTGTTTTGAGTTTCTCTTTCCGAGTCAGCTCTTCGCCTTCCGTGATCTCCTCGAATTCCTTGTCGATCTTCGGGAGTTCGCTTGCGTTGAGTGCGAGTTTAGCGACGCGGCTTTCGTAATAGATAGGAACGGTTGCCTTATCGGCGACCGCACGCTGGATGTCGTAGATGCTGATGTAATCGCCGAACACTGCGCGTGTGTTTGCGTCGGTTTTCTCGATGGGAGTTCCGGTGAAACCGATAAAAGAGGCGTTCGGCAGTGAGTCACGAATGTTTCGCGCAAGCCCATCGATCAAATCGTACTGGCTACGATGTGCTTCATCAGCAATGACAAGGATGTTGCGGCGATTTGAAAGTAATGGCGCTTTCCCAGTGGCTTCTTCGGGCGCGAACTTCTGCATCGTCGTGAAAACGACTCCGCCGCTCGCAACATTAAGAAGTTCGCGGAGGTGTCTAACCGATTCGGCTTGGACTGGCGTCTGCCTGACGATTTCATGGCAGCGCTGAAACTGGCCGAAAAGTTGATCGTCGAGATCGTTCCGATCAGTGAGAAAAACCAGCGTCGGATTTTCCATTGCCGGATGTTCGATGATGCAGCCAGCATAGAAGAGCATCGACAGACTCTTGCCAGAACCTTGTGTGTGCCAGACGACGCCGACGCGGCGATCGCCAGGCTTTCCGCCTTCCATTTTGCCGGCCCAATAAGTGCCAGGCACTTCCGCCGTGCGGTACTTTGCTGTGGCGCGAATCGTCTCATCGACCGTAGCCTTGACGGCGTGAAACTGATGATAGCCGGCGATGACCTTATTAACTGCTCCGCTGTCTAGATCGTCTTCGAAAGCGATAAAATTGCGGATCAAATCAAGAAGGCGCCGCTTCTCGAACACGCCGCGAACGAGTGTCTCCAATTCGAGCGCAGTAGCCGGCGCATCAAATTCACCCTCAATGGTGCGCCAGACTTTGAACCATTCCTGATTTGCGGTGAGCGAGCCGATGCGCGCTTCGAGTCCATCAGAGACAACCGTCACTTCGTTGTAGTGCATCAACGAAGGAATCTCCTGGTTGTATGTTTGGATCTGGTTGTACGCAGCAGCGAACCATTTATCGGTATCTTCTGGAATCTTCAGCTCGATAATTCCGAGCGGCATGCCGTTGATGAACACAACAATGTCCGGCCGGCGATTGTTCTGGCCTTCAATGACCGTGAATTGGTTCACAGCCAGCCAGTCGTTCGCGTCGGGATTGTCGAAATCAATCAGGCGGACATGGTCGCCCGCGATGCTTCCGTCATCGCGGCGATATTCAACCGGGACGCCATCGCGCAACATGCGATGGAACGCGCGATTGTTGCTGACAAGCGAGGGCGCGTCGTGTCGAAGAATTTTGCGCAGCCCTTCTTCGCGTGCATCGCTCGGGATTGCGGGATTCAGTCGTGTGATGGCATCACGCAACCGACCGAAGAGAATGACATCTGTGAACGACTTCCGCTCTGCAGCGATTTCGCCGGGCGCGAGATGTGGTGCTTGGGCGGTTGCGTACCCGAGTTGCTTAAACCAATTCAGCGCGGCTTCTTCGACAACAGCTTCGTTTAAGCTCATGCGGCAGGGACGGCACGGCGGCGCGTGGCCCAGTAAACGAAATTTAGGAAATGGTCAGTTTTTCCCAGATCGCGAAATCCACAACGTGCTCGCAGCCGGTCCAGAATTTCACAATATCGTTGATAGTCATCTGCACTGAAACTAGCCGGGGCTGGGAATGATCCTTGTCCCAGCTTCTCTAAACTGGTTGTGGGATTCTTGTTTAACACCGCAAATTTTTCTGGGCGCAAGGTATTGCATATCTCAGTAAAAACGTTTGGGCCGAGACCCTGAATTCGCTGAATCCATTTTTGCCCCAGTTGATACATCTGAAGTGGAGTTCGATTTAGGTTTTGACTGATCTCTCGGATCATCTCCTGCATCTTCGCATACTGTGGAATGACCTTGTTCTTTGAGCGAAACACGCTACCGGAATGCCACAACTTCGTTTTACCTCGCTCCCCAACAAGTCTGCTGTAGATCGCTTGGAACCTATTTTCTCCAATGTCGATAGAGCCGGCTAGCTCAGAACGGATCAGTTCTCGTGCTTCTCGGTAGGCTCTTGTCCTCTTTCGAAAGTCAGCTTTTTCTTTTGCGCTGTTCTTATAGCGCTTCAGAAATACGCCAAGGGTCGCCTGATCGAGTGATACGATTTCAGATAACTCTTCCTTAGTGTTTTTTTCGATTTGCTGACGCGCTTTACGAACAACGCTGTATTCGCTTTCGTACTTCAACAGATCCCCAAATGTTGGCGTAAAGCAGCGCTTATCGGAGACAATTTCTTTTTCGATGGCGGCGCAGCGACGTGCCAAATCGCTCGCCAATGTATCGACATAGGTGCCTGACACTTCGATATTATCTGAGAGGCCGCCATTTGTGACGTTTGCTGAGCCGACGAGTACGCGCACGCGTTGAGGGTCCATGAAGCGATAGAACTTTGGATGATACGTCGACCGAGGCGCAGGCTTGAACATCAGCAAACGACAGCCTTGGTACGACTTGTGCAAATTGAATAACTCCTCGATCGCCTGGGGCTCAGTCAACCAAAAGTCAGTACCGACGACGAGAGTAAGTTTACCGCCGCGGGCGACGAGTTTTCGGAGATCAGCTAGGATATGGCGAAGGCCACTTTGTTTCAGGAATGCGACGGCGAGGAAAACATCATTACTTCTATTGATCCACTCTTTTAGACACCCGCGGTGGCGCTTCGACGTTAGATTTGAAACAAGGTCAATCACAAGCTGCGCATCTATCAACGGCCCTTTCGTTCACGTAGAACTTGGGTCCGGCTCGGTGACGCGATAAATGTTCAAGCCGGGTTTTAACCTTGTCGTGTCGGAACGCCCGATGCCTACTTCCGATCCAATAACAGCTGACTCGACCTCCGCATCATTTATCTGAAGCGACTCGACGATCTGTTCATCGAAGTCCACATGAAGGTCTATCGCGATGCGATCATTCTTATGAAGTTCGGCATCCTCGATGACAACGCTGAAAGCGTGCTTCCACACGTGCTTTGTTTTACCGACGAACCGGTACTGCTTTGGAACAGGAAATATTCGCCCGGTTTGATAGAAAAGCGGTTTTACATATTTCAGTGGCCACTTATGGGCATTTACGCCGCGAAGTAGTCGAAAAAGGTCCCAAGTAGTTATCAGCCCGAGATTCAGTTGAAGAGCATTGTCTAGAATTTCCTTTCGGAACGGCATATCGTTGTCGCGATCAAGCGGAGGCAGCATGCGCTGATGATTAATGATCGTAAGGCCACGTACATCAGCGCGATTGTTCTCTTGGATGTAAATGAAGGCGTGCTTCTGTGCCTGTAGAGCTTCGGCATCGGCCGGCTTACCGGCGATGCCCTTTACGTCAACCACTAGCGCCGGAGACTCATCGTGAATCCGTAAGTCCTCTCGTAAAGAGAAGTCTTTCCCCGCCGCCTTCATTTCTTCGTCGACGTCCACAACGTCTTTAAAGCCTAAGACGTCGAGACTTGTCTTAACAGCGGCTACAAGCTTTTCTCCCGTTTCGAGCAAGAGGTCGTAGAGGAATTGATTCGTCGCACGCTCTGAAGCAATTGCTGCCTCTAGTTCTCGAACTTTCTCTGCTGCATCATTCTCGACGGCCGAGATTGACTGAACTTTCTGCATTACTGAAGGCAGCTCGTACTCAACTCGGTGGACCCACTTCCGTCCCTCGGCTTCCGGAAAGAGTGCGGGCGCGAGATCAGGTAGGATCGCCTTGAAGAATGCTGCAAGAAAGCCCGCCTTGTCCTGCAGCCGAGGGAAAATAAAAATCCACCCCTTCTTTGATTTCTCTGGTGGCGCGATGCACGCGGCGACGGTCGCTCCGTACTTATTCGTTGCCAACGTGACCCATCTTTCTTTGATGTCGTAGCTCGGCTCGAGAGTGCACTTGAACGTCGCATTGCCGATGTGCTCTTGAAGAAGTCTACCAAGCGGCCACTCCGGGTGAGTAACCGTCACCTCTGTACCGTAATCGGAATCTATGGCGATGCTCGATGCCGCCGAGAGGAAGCTCCAGTTGTCCCAGTGAAGCTCTCTCTCGACATGAAAGTTGTGACTGAACCGCTGCGCGAGTACAAGGTTCTGCCTATCGCGAGGCTCTGCGAAGATGACGAACGCCCCGCCGTTGTTCAGGATCAGGTCTAGCCGTTCATGAACCATACGCATTGTGCGCGGTCGTGGATCAATTTCTCCGTGGCTACACTTCGCCCACCAATCGAGCTCTTCCATCGGAGTCACTTTGTCGGCTGGCGCGGCCGGCAAGGTTTTCGGTGCCTCAAGGTCGATCACGAATAGCTCTTGCTCGGTATAGTTAGGCAGAGACGCTTTTATCACTACCGGTTCGTAGTGGCTTCCTTTGCCGACTTGATATGGAGCCCCAAACGTCCCAGAGGTCACGTTGTATCCTTCAGCTTGAAGTGTTTTCTCTACATCGTCGTCCAGATCGATCAACAGAATCTTCGGCTTAGCGAACTTGATCTGCGGCCCGGCTGGCGACTCCTCCGCTTTAACAGGAGTCGACTTATCGCGGTCAGGTTTCCGTCGAAGCATCGGTGATACTTAGGTTAATCGCAGTTGGCCGGTAAGGAGTCTCGGTAGTAGCGCATCACGAATAGTTGCGAGCGTGCGTGATTGATCTTCTAGAACTCGGATTTGTTTGTCGAATGGTGAAGCTAATCGCTCGTACGCTGTAACGAGTTCCGTCGGCGGGATAATGAACGGCAGTTCCGAAAAATCTTTCTTGTTGATGGAACCAAAGACAGTTCCCTCGGCTTCGAACCTCGCAAAATCCGACTCGAAATTTTCCATCGCGTAATAGGTGAACGAACTTGCCCCGCTCTTATGTCGGATGGCAGCGACGCCACGGCCAATGCAGCATTCTTCGTCTGCCATGTTGATGTCGCCAACAGGCGCGCGGACACTAACGAGCGTATCGCCTGGCTTGGCACGGCGCGTAGGTGCGGCGCAGAAGACGCGCCGCGTAGGAAAACGAAATCCGAAATCAGCACGGCCTTGGTAGAAGGGAAGACCTTTTCCTTCTTCGTTGTAGGTCTCTCCAGGAGGGGACTGACCCATCGTTAAATCGAAACTGTCGCCGACTTCGCCTACCCGCCAGCCATTGGAAATTGGGCCGAGCTCTGAATCTTCGAACTCGTTCGGGAAGAGAGCGGCGGTGGCAGGGTCGAGGCCGATGGGCTGGCGGCCGTCGAGTTTGGCGCGGACGGGGTCGAAATCGACGAACCAGCTTTGGAAGATCGCCCGCGCCATCGCCTCCAGCGTCGCGTTCATCCGCCGGTTCAACTCGATCTTGTCGTCCAGCGCGCCAAGCACCGCTGCGATCGCTTTTTGTTCGGGGAGCGGCGGATGAGGAATTGGTAATGCCTCAAGGAGCGGGATGCGAAGATTACTAACAGTTGAACCAGTTCCTTCGTTCACTCGAATCTCACGCTGAACCGCATCCGATTGGATTGAATACAGTAGAAAACGTGCGTCGCACTTTTGCGGATCGGGCCGAAGCATAACCATTCGTTGGCCAAGGCAACATCGAAGGCCGTCGGGAATCATGCACACTTCGCCCATAGGTGCTTCCCGTGTCAGAACTAGGTCGCCCGCGCGAACGCGCGCACGCCGGCTCCGCTTCTCGTAGTGAGTTTCGTCTGTATAACTCGGTGAACTAAGATCGAGACGTCCATCGCGAATGTTCTGATTGCGGAGAACAACTACGCCGCTGTTGGTCCAAAGAGGTGTTGAGTGTGGGCAATCGGCAATCTCTTCGCACAACTCCGAAAGGCTGTTAGTTTGCCAGCCATTAACCATAGCCAATAGTTGCAAGGTTAGCTTTAATTGCCCGCTCAAGTTCTGTTGCCTCGCCGAACTGCGCATTTAGGTCGTTAACTAAGCGTGTCATTTTCTCGTCAAATGGTTCCCCTTCGTCTTCGAGTTCCTCAGCGCCAACGTAGCGCCCGGGTGTTAGCACGTAATCGTGCTGCGCAATTTCGTCAGTAGTTGCAGACTTGCAGTAACCGGGAACGTCGGCGTATTCGCGTACTTCTAGATGCGGGTTGCGCAGCGGATCGTCGGTGCCACGCCAGGCGTGATAGGTTTGCGCGATGCGCTGGGTTTCTTCGTCGCTTAATTCGCGATGAACGCGATCGACAAGGTGACCGAGTTTGCGCGCGTCGATGAAGAGTGTCTGTCGGCGACGATCACGCCAGCGTGACGCTGGACCCAGTTTTTCTCCATTTGCTCCTGCGGCTTTGTTTTTTCTCAAGAACCAAAGGCAGACCGGGATCTGAGTTGAATAAAAGAGCTGGCCGGGAAGGGCGACCATGCAGTCGACGAGATCGGCTTCGATGATGGCGCGCGGATTTCGCCTTCGCCGCTTTGATTCGAGGACATGCTGCCATTGGCGAGGACGAAGCCGGCCATGCCGGTGGGCGCGAGGTGATAGATGAAGTGCTGCACCCAGGCGAAGTTGGCGTTGCCGCGTGGGGGAAGGCCGAACTGCCAGCGCGCGTCGTCGTCTTTGCGGAGCCAGTCGGAGTCGTTGAAGGGCGGGTTGGCGAGGACGAAGTCGGCGCGCAGATCGGGATGGAGATCGCGCCGGAAGGTGTCGGCCTGCTCTTCGCCGAGATCGGCTTCGATGCCGCGGATGGCGAGGTTCATCATGGCGAGGCGGCG
>WNFZ01000925.1_pt1 | contig 36070 bp, 26 predicted proteins | sample 5400081 | NCBI WGS metagenome assembly WNFZ01 (sample SAMN13153365, study PRJNA577476) | soil metagenome | isolation source: 80 cm soil or saprolite under grassland replicate 1 | place: USA:California | collected 2016-06-15 | reverse complement strand
CTTTTTCAAGGTGGTCCAACGCGATTGTCTCGAGAGCATCCGTCGAGTTCTTCGCCCGCGTGCTGAGAAATCCCGAACTATCCGGCGCGTTCGTGGTCGTACTCACTTCCTTTGCCGGAGTCGGTTTATAAACTTGAACGGCCGGGACGCTTTCAAATCTCTTCGCGTCTTTCTCTGAGATTCGTGAAAGTTTGTTATCGTCTTTCTTTCCCCTGCCAAACAAGCGGCCAATCGCCTTAAATGGCGCCTTGAGTGCGCGGAGAAAACCGTTGCCCTGGCCCTCCACCTTTTGGCCATTCGGAATGTCGACCGCCGGAGCGTCGACTGTATTCATCGCCAGCCACTCCGCCTCAGTCATGATGATGCCGTGTACCGTTTGCACCGGCTCGGCGACAACAACGATCGCGAGCGCCAGCGACAGGACTATCAGTGTGCGTTTCAACATAAAGAGTCTCCCTTTATCTGCCCCCTTATTTGGTGAACAGATCAATTAGGTTAAGAGCGGAAGGTGCAAGAATCATGGCAATAATCACAGGGAATAAAAACACCGTCAGGGGAATGAGCAGCTTCAATGCCGCTTTCGCCGATGCCTGCTCGGCGCGCTGGCGGCGCTTGGTTCTCAGTGAATCGGCAAACACTCGCACAGCCTTGCCTATTGATGAACCGAAACGGTCAGCCTGTATCAACAGCGCCACAAAGCTGCGAATGTCATCAACGCCAGTCCTTTCGGTCAGGTTACGCAATGCCTCTTCTCGGCTTCTTCCGAGTCGAATTTCCAGATTGACCAGATCAAACTCGTGATGCATATCGGGGTGCACGTCTTTCAATTCTTCACCAACGCGATTGAGCGCCGCGTTTAATCCGAGGCCCGCTTCCACGGCAATGACCATCAAATCGAGGGCGTCGGCAAGCCCCCAGGTGATTCGTTGCTGGCGCCGGGTGATCTTGCTACGAAGCACAAAACGGGGAACGTAAAAGCCGATTGCGGCGGCGAGAACTCCCCAAAGCAGAAAACTATTTAGCGGCTTATCAAGGATGAAGCAAATAGTTAATACTATGCTTGGAAGGGCGACGATTAACAGCAACTGGATGGCACGAAAGGCCATCGCTGCATCGGGCGAAGGATATCCCGCGTGAAGCAACTGTTTCTGCAGTTTGGCCGCCTCAACTGCCGAGACAGGGCCAGCGAAGGGTCCGCGCTCTCAAGCTGCGCGTTGACGACACTGGCGGGTCGCGCAACCATCCAGTAGACGCTCATCACCGCGAGAGCGATGCCGCTAAACGTTAGGAGGACAATCAAAAACATCATGATGGATTCATTCCTTCTTGCAAATGATCACTTACAGAGCAGGACCTCAAACTTTGATGCTCAGAAATTTCTTAATTAACAACATGCCGAACAGTTGCCACACCATGGCGAAGGCAATCACATAGTGTCCTCGTGTGTCTTTAACCAACACGCTCATGTAGTCAGGGTTGAAGACCGTCAGCACAAAGACAAGGGCAAACGGCAAACCACAGAGAATCCAGCCCGAAAGACGAGAGGACGTTGTCATGGTGCGGAAGTCTTCCATAATCCGGTAGCGCTCGCGAATGGTTTGCGCAACCTTCTCGAGAATTTCGGCGAGGTTCCCTCCCGTTTCTCGCTGAATGTGCATTGCGGTGATGCAGAGCCGCAGGTCGAGCAATGGAACGCGCTCGGCTAAGCGATCAAGCGCCAGCTTGATCGAGAGCCCGAGTTTCTGCTCCTCGAAAGTCATGCGAAATTCGGCGGCGATCGGATCAGGCATCTCGGAGCCGACCTGGTTCAGCGCCTCGGAGAAAGCGTGTCCTACGGCAAGCGAGCGGCTCAACAGATCGAGTGTGTCGGGGAGTTGCGCATTGAAGGTTTGCAACCGCTTCTTGCGCTTCAAAGCAACGTGCAGAATGGGTAGCGCACCTGCCAGGAGGCCCAAAAAGAAAGCAGCCAGAGGAGCCATAACGGTGGATGCCGCGAGCATTGCCATGAGCGCGGCGACCCCGCTGAATCCAAGCAGGCGGCTGACCGTGGTGTGAACGTCTGCCTGCTTGATCATCCGATCGAGTCGCTTCACGAAATCGAGTGAATTCAGTAGGCGGTTGATGATGGGGTTGCCACCAATCGAGTCGTCACGCGTTATCTGGATTTCTCCCTCGTATGCGCTGTCTGATTCCCGCAAGGCCTCAGCAACGCGTTGCTCCAGACGCTCGTCGCGGGCGTCAGATTTACGCGAGACGAGCAGGAAGAGGGCATAGGTAAGAAACAGGAAGAAGAGAAATATGATGGTTGAAATCAACATTGAAAATGCCTCCTGGCAGGCTGCTGAAAAACTCCCTCTCCCTTGGGAGAGGGCTGGGGAGAGGGATTAAGACGGCTCAACATTACGCCCTCTCCCCGACCCTCTCCCATCAGGAGAGGAGAAAGACCTCCTAAAAGAACGCCGGCAATTGCATGCCATATTGCTTTAGACGCTCAGCAAAACGCGGGCGAACTCCGGTCGTGCGGAACCTTCCGATAACTTTACCGGTGCCGTCAACTCCCGTCCGTTCAAACTGGAAGATCTCCTGCATAGTGATCGTTTCACCTTCCATGCCGGTGATCTCGGAGATAGAAACGATGCGGCGCGTGCCATCGGTTAGACGGGCCACCTGAATGACAAGATCCACCGCTGATGCGATCTGTTGGCGCATCGCCCGGTCGGAGAGTCTCATCCCTGTCATCTGCACCATCGTCTCGAGACGAGAAAGCGCATCCCGGGTGGTGTTGGCGTGGATGGTGGTGAGCGATCCGTCATGGCCGGTGTTCATAGCTTGCAGCATGTCTATAGCCTCGCCACCACGGACCTCGCCAATCACAATACGGTCAGGGCGCATGCGCAGCGTGTTGCGGACAAGGTCGCGTTGCGTCACCTCGCCTTTACCCTCAATGTTGGGAGGACGGGTCTCCAGACGGACCACGTGCGGTTGCTGCATTTGCAGTTCTGCCGAATCCTCAATCGTCACTATGCGCTCGTTACCGGGGATGTAAGCGGAGAGTGCATTTAGCAGGGTCGTTTTGCCTGCACCCGTCCCTCCGGAGATGATGATATTCAAGCGAGCTCGCACACACATTTCAAAGAGGATGGCGATCTCTTTCGTAAGAGCGCCATTCTCAATGAGCGCTGGCATGCGCAGAGGGTCGGCTCCGAAACGACGAATGGAAAGGACTGGCCCGTCGAGGGCCAGTGGCGGGATGATGGCATTGACACGCGAGCCGTCAGGAAGTCGGGCGTCAACCATCGGTTGCGCTTCATCGATGCGGCGTCCGACAGTCGAGACAATGCGCTCAATCACGCGCCTTAGGTGCTCGTCATCTTTAAAACTAATCGCGGTCTTCTCCAACTTCCCGCGTCGCTCGATGTAAATACTGGAATAGGAGTTAACCAGAATGTCTGAGATCGTATGATCGGCTAGTAATGGCTCGAGCGGACCAAGGCCGAAAAGCTCATGGTGAACTTCACCGACCAGGCGGTCGCGCTCCGCCGTTGAAAGGGGCAAGTTCTCTGCCTGCAGCAGGCCCTCAGCCAGGCGCGACACCTCAGCATGAACGCGATCAGGAGCGAGTGCACTGAGCTTGGTTAAATCCAAGCGCGTTACGATCGCACGATGCAGGCGCGCCTTCATCTCCTGAAAGATTTGGTTGCCGTCTTCAGCCGCAGCTGCTGCGCCGCTGCCATTTCCGTCTTTGATGTATCTCTCTCGAAGCGCCATGCATGTTCCTTTGTTTACTGCGTCCCTTTGTTAAGTATCTGTTTGGTTGTGAAAAACAATTTCTATGACGATTCCCCAAGGAGTTTCAAGAGATCCAGCGGCGCAGTCGCGCGTTCGCGGCTAAACATCGTTCCGAATTTTTTACGAGGCGGCGGCGCGGCCGGGGAGTGGCCGTTACCAGACACGATCGCCGCGATGCGTTTAATCTCCGCGGTTATCTTCGAGGAGGGATCCGCCTGCACGAGTGGCCGGCCGAGGTTGATTGAATCCATCACTTTCCGATAATCGTTAGGCACAAAGCCGATAAGCTGTTCGCCCAGGTGGGCCTCGACTTTCTGCAATTGGACATCAATGTGTTTGCTCCAGCGGTTGACCACGACATGGACCTTGTCACGGCCATAATCAAGACGTTCGAAGACCTTGAGCGCGCGCTTGGTGGCGCGAATGCCGGGGATGTCCAGCGTCAGGACCACCAGAATGTCATCAGCCAGGTCGAGCGCCGCGACTGTTACCGGATCGAAGGTGTGTGGCAGGTCGAGCACGACGCATTCGTACCGCTGCCGCAGGAGATAGAGGATCTCGGAAACATCCTGTGGTTGGATGTCTTCTGCCTCGTGAGCTTCGAGCGGAGCGGCCAGCACGCCGAGGTTCACGGAGTGGGGCGTAACCAGACTGGTCATCAGCGCGTCGTCTAATCGCGCGCGATTGTGAACAAAATCGGCAAGCGAGTATTTTGTGTCGAGCCCGAGAAAGGAAGCCGCATCTCCTGCTTGCAGGTTGAGATCTACCAGCAACGTTGGAACACCCATCGCCGCGGCCAGGTTTGTACCAAAAAATGAAACGCCCGAGCCGCCCTTGCCGGAGAATACGGCGACAATGCGGCCGTGATCCTTCGAAGAGTTTTCTCCGTCAGTGCAGAACTCAACCACACGATCGATTACGGTGCGGAATTCGTCGGCAATAATTGGCAGCTGGATAAACTCCCGCGCACCGGCACGCATGCTGCCCAGAATCAAAGCCGGCGAAGCGTCGCGAGCAGCGGTGATGATGGCGGTATGGGGACAGGCCGCGGCAAGCTGTTTGATAAGGCCAAACTCTTTGTCCGAATTATCCGCTCCTACGTTGATGACAGCTGCCGAGGGTCGCAGCCGCATGACGTCGGCAAGCATCTGTTCGAGACTTTGGCAGTCAGCCAGCAAGTGTCCGCGTCCGCTAGCTGACAAGGCATCCCTTAGTTCGTCGGAGGATTCGCCGTCTCTACTCAGTGTTATGAATGTCAGTGGTTGCATCGTGTTGGCTCTTAACCTATGGCTCTTAATTTATTGCATCAGTCTGGACAGTTGATCTCCGGTATGAAACCCGCGCTCTCGCCCACAACCGTCGTCTGATACGGGGGCATATTAATTACCGTCGCCGCTACCGCGAAGGTATAGGAGTAATTAATGATCTTGACGGAAACGGTGCCCTGCGCCACGCCGAAGTCGGTCGAGTAATCGACTTGAATATTCGCGGGCGTAAGATTGTTGACCAGTGGCGTCGTGCCAGCCACATCGGTGCCATACAAAACCACGTTCTTCACGCGCGCGAGGCTCGTGTCAGAATTCGGGCACCCTGCGAGATTCGGTTTACACTGGGTGGCGGCGTAACGCACGCCGCGCCGCGTAGACTCAACCATCGCGTTGTGTGTAAAGAACAAGTGCCCGCCGGAGACGATGGCCATGATGATCATGAGAAAGAAGGCCGCCGTTATGGCAAATTCCACAATTGCCGTGCCGCGTTCAGAGTCTTTTATTGCATGACGCATCTTAGTCGAAACCCTCCTGGCTGGCCGCAGGCTATGGCATGTAACGCATCTCGGTCCTCGCGTTCAGTGCATTGCCGTAAAAGGTTGAGTTTGCCAGTCCGGTCATGGTCGCAAGGTTCCATACTCCCGGCGCATAGTTATAGTTTATGATCTCGACTCTAAACTGCTTGGGCGGGCCGGCAGGAATCACCGGGTTGCAGGGCACTGAGAAGTTGTCGCAAATGTTAACGTTAGCCGCTGTCAAACCCGGAACGATGCGCGGCTGGTTCGTACAAGCATTTGGATCGATGCTTTGAATGCCGCAAACTACCAGATTCCGTGCCCATGCCTTCTCGTCAAGAATCTCCTGCGCGGTGCCGTTAACAACGTTTCTTGAAGTCGAAAGATAACGCGCGCCAACGTTAGTCCCCTTGGCCAGCGTCGTGTAGGTGTAGAACAGGCGACCCAACTCCGCCGTTCCCACAAACAGGATTAGCAGGATCGGAAACACGATCGCGAGTTCAATCATCGAAGAACCGTCTTCCCGCCTAACTGTCCGGCTCATTCTACTTTTCAGGTATTTCAAGATCATTGTTGCTTGCATCTCGTCACCTCACCTGTAAAGAACCGGAGTTTGCAGAGGCGAGGAGCACGTGGGCGGACCTTCAGCGCTAACCTGCGCCACATCTACGTACAGAACGTGAATTTCGCCACAGGGCGCGACGCAGTTACCGTTAGTGGTCGGGACCGGACTCTCCAGCAAGAAGACCGCCCAGAACTGAATATTGGTGGTGTAGGCCGGATAACTGGCCTGCAGGGGCGGTGGTCCATTAGGCAGGATAATGGGAGCAATCAGCCTGCGCCGCATATTGGGGTTGTTATCAAGGTACGTTTGCCAGGAAATGTTCTGTGTTAGGTTCGTGTCCGGCGGGTAAGGGGGATTTGTCAACGCGTTGCCATAGCCGTTTGCATAGATCCCGAAACGGGTATTCATCCCGTCAGCCGAGTTCCTCGGTCCGTTATTCTGATTCGAACTCGGCGTCATATTGATATTGTCGCCGAGTGACTTACAGTAATTTTTCAGTCCGGCGGTGAGCACCGCCGTCTCACCCGTGCCGTTGCCGTTGATGTCCGGGACCTCCAAAACGATGTAATCGTGATCGGCTATTACCGCCTCGTTTCCAGTGCCCTGGTTAAAATGAAGAATCATGGGCGTCCCGGGGGTGGGCGGAGTGAAACCATTGGTTGAGTCAAGGTCGGCATCATTCAAGGCGACGGCAGCTGGGAAGAAGTCACAGACAGTGCTGAGTCCGATTGACATTCCCGCTATGGCCTGCCTGGATTCTGTGTGCGACGCTCCGAGCGCACTGGAAGCAAAGAGAATGTTGGTCGTTGCAGGGGTGGTTGTGACGCGCACATATTGAATATGTTCGACCGTGCCGGCAGCCTTTGCGCCCGTGGCGTCCATGTACATGCCGTTCACTTCAGTAGCAAATGCAATATCAACGATGGTCACGTTTGTCTTTGCCCGCAGTCCTCGTGAGTTGATGACAACGTTCATCGCGTTGACCGCGTTATCAATGCCGGATGTGCCGCCGTTTAATTCTCGCGCTGCGTTCAGGGCTGCGGCGTCGGCCGCGTTCTGAAGCTCGTCACGGACCATGTAGATGCGGGAGACGTCCAGGCACAGCCCGACCATCAGCAGCAGGAGCAGCGCAAAAATTGCCGTCATAATCATGATGGAGCCGCGCTCGCCGCTCCGTAGCTGTGCTCGCTGTTCAATCATTGATGACATCTGCTAAATCTCCTCGCCTGCTCGGGTTGATAAGCAGGACAATTCAACCAATAGGGCTCGACAAACCAAAGAAACTCAGAACAAGTCAACGCTCGCTCAACTTTTCAAAACCCGCGTAGCGGGTGGAAGCATAAAGCCTGGGGTGAAGCGAAGCGGAACCCCAGGATCTCGAAGGCAAGAAAACTTCGAGCGCCCGAAGCGTGCGATAGCACAAAAGCACAATCTCGACTCACGACAACGGGATGTCGCCCACTTCGCGGGCTCTTCCTTTTGAACTCCAACGATCCCGGAGTGTCGCTTCGCTTCACCCCGGGCTTTATGCTATCGCCGCGCTCCGCGGGCTCAATACACAACGCTTACGGCGTTGGGGGGACCTTCGCGTCTTCCGTTGTCCCGGGAGTCGGTTGCGCCAGCGATAAGCTAGGCACCGATGCCTTCGTACCAGTCGCCGGCGTTACAGCCGGAGTCGCTTCCTTTGTCGGGGCCACAGGTGCTGTTGAATTTGGAGTCTCAGGTTGATCCGTTGTTGCGCCAGGTTTCAGACTGAAGCCCGTTGGTCCATCTATCTGTCCCGGTTTGTGATCGATGCCCAGCAGCGATCCCTTCTTCAAGTTTTCCACATTAGGAATTGGCGGCAAGTCGTCGCGGTTAACCGGCTTCACCATCTGTGCCGTGACGATAAACATCAACTCGCTCTCATTCTTCTGAAACTGGGTTGACTTAAAGAGGTTACCAAGAATTGGAATGTCTCCAAGGCCCGGCACTTTCGAGAGCGACCTGCTCTCGCTGTTGTCGAGCAGTCCCGCGAGTGCAAAGCTCTGACCGTCGCGTAGTTCAACGCCCGTCTTAGCGCGTCGAGTACGCAAACCAGGAATCAGGAAGCCGTTAAACTTCACGCCGTTGGCGAAATCGAGCGTGGATACTTCTGGCTCCAACTCCAGGCGAATATGATCTTCGTCGACGATCGTCGGTTTGAAATTTAGACGGACGCCATATTCCTTAAATACGATGCTGACCGTGGAGCCGTTACCACTGCCCTGCACGACCGGTACTGGATACTCGCCGCCGGCAAGGAAGCTCGCATCTTGACCGTCCATGGCGATCAGGTTTGGCTCGGCGAGAGCGCGCAGCGCGCCCTGCGTTTGCAGGGCGCGGATCATGGTGGTCATATTGCCACCCAGGACCAGAAGGTTGAGCCCACTAAAGGTGCTGCCCAGGATGCCACCAGCGGCGCTGGAAACATCGCCTGGCCCGCCACCGGTTGCAAAGCCGCCCACACCCGGACTGGCCTGGTAAGCGTAGGAGGAGCCGAGGTCGCGTATGCGACTGCGATTAACTTCTGCGACCCTCACCAGCAACTGCACCTGTCTTAGATCCTTCACTGGCGACTCCAGCAGGTTGACGACTTTGAAACCAGCCGCCTCAACCACTGCCTGCGTTTGCGCTGCAATCCGCGGATCGCTGACCGTTCCCGACATGACTACCGAGCCATTGGCCTGACTCAAACGAATGTCATCTTTCGGAAAGAGCGCGCGGATCTGCGAATCAATCAGCGAGAGATTGGTACGGACGTAGACATCAAAGACCATGAAGCGTCCGGAACCCTTTTCCCAGGCAACGAAATTAATTTGGCCAAACGCTTTGCCATTGACGATTACCTGGTTCGACGAGATCAATACAGCCTCGGCGATCTCGGGGTTGGAAACGGAGAAGCGCTCGATCGCGTTGTCGAAGGTAATGACCCTCGACTGGCCCACGAGCACGTTGACAGGGATCGCTTCTTTCGTCCCCGTGGCAAAGGAGGCGTTCGTGGTCTGCTCCTGCGCAAAAAGCGGCACGGCGCACAGCAGGATTGTTCCGAGGACGACGATGAAGTAGCGGATGGAAGAACGGGACTGCATGATCATTTTCTCCTTAACTAATTGGGGACTTTAATCTTAAAGGGAGAGGACTTCGCTGATCGGAAGCCGGCTACCCTCCGTGCTCCTACGGTATTTCGACGTCGCGCCGTTTTTGGCCCTCGATGAACTCAATGGAGTTGCGTGGTACCGGCGTGGCGACAGGTTTCTCTTGTTTGAGCGCTATGCTGGGACGCCTGACCGGAGTAATACGCTTTGCGACGAGCTTAGACGTATCGGCCTTTTCACTCGGAGGCGGCGGTTGTGCAACAAATGTTTCGCCACTCAATAGCGTCGCACCAGTGGCGCCTTTGGTTTGTGTATCTTCCTGATCGCTGTAGTTACGCATAACGAGTTGCAGCCTGCTCCCATTAGAAGCAAGTACCAGCTTCTCTGCCTGCTCGGGCGTCACCTGAAGCGTCACAGCTTTTACTTCCGATGGCTGGCGCTGGTTCTCGGGAGAATCAATCTTCGCCCCGCTGGCGAGCACCTTGATATTTTGCAAAACGATCTTCGAGATTGGCCCATTCGCTGCGCCCGTTTGCCCAACGGGGTTGATGATTGCGACTACGTCGACGAATGAACCCGGCATAATAAAGCCAGAAACGCCCACAACGTCGTCGACCTTGACGGTCATCGCTCGGTAGCCTTCTGGAATAACGGCCGAAAGGCCGGCGCCGGTGCCCGCCGGAGCGAGCTTCATGTTCGTGATCGTCTCGCGTACGCCGATGGGCGTGATTGCGACCCGGCCGACGACGTCATCCATTTTCCGGAAGACCCCTTCAGGGGCAGAACCGTTTGGAATCGACGCAAAGGTCAGCTGTTCGGCCGTAATCTTTTCGCCGAGAGGAATTTCTGCTTTGGCGACGACGACGTTACCGAGGTCCTTCGTAAACGCCTGTACGTTTGACAGATAGCGGGTTACTAACATTACGCCGACCAGGCCGCAGATCACTGCTCCCGTAAGCGCGATAATGAGACGTTTATTTCGCATGACTCAATTCTCCATTGCCGAAGTAAGTTGTCGTAAATTCAAAGGCGCCTCAGGCGCGAAAAAGAAAAAAAGCGATGACGCTGCCGCAACAAATGGGCACCGCATAAGGCAGCGTGTAGCTGCGATCAGCCGGAACTTCGAAGCGCGGCACTCTCTGGCCTGGCAGGAAGCCATAAAAAAACTGAGAGACCCCAATCATTGTCGTCAGGGTGCGGCGCGAGTAGATCATCTTGCAAATCGCAAAGACCCCTCCCGTCACCGCGACGACTACAAGCGTCGGCAGCACTAACGAGACCCCATTGATCGCTCCGATTGCAGCAAACAGCTTGACGTCGCCGGCGCCCATCGTGCCGAACGCATGTAGGAAAAACATCAAGCCGAAAGCGAAAGCAAATCCCCCGAGACTTACGAGGAATCCGTGGGAACCGCCGAAGATGGTGTTAAGCGTAACTCCGCCAATAAAAGTAAGCAGCACCAGCTCATTCGGAATTCGCCGGTAGCGCACATCCCAGTAGGTGATTAGGAGTGCCATCGGTATGAACAAAATGCCGAGCGCAATGGTCCGGTAAGCAAGCATCTGCTAGTCTCCGTGTATAGTCGGTTCGTCGGCCACGTTAGCGGCACCTGCCATCGATCGAAAAGAGTTTGACGGGCCGGCGCTGATTTGCAGCATTCCGCCCGTCACCTCTCTATTTGCAAAGCAATTGTTGCAAGTGGCCGGGACAGCTTAGCTCTGAGCCGCAGCGTTTTGCAGTCTGGCTTTAATCGTGTTGGCCCAGGTTCCGCTACTGGCATAAATAATCGCCGCAGCAACTGCGATAAGACCGGCGATCACGGCATACTCCAGGGTCTCCATACCGCTCTCATCCTTGAGAAAATTCTTAATCGTTTTCATTTGCCTTGTCTCCTTGTCTGCTTGAAAAAAAGGGTTAAGTTCGGGACCCGGACTCTCGCGCTGCCCGGACTAAAAGAATCGCACCAGAAGTGCAGGCGTCATCTCAGGAGGCCTGAGTGATCGCTTCCTGCCGATCACGGCAACATTTCGAGTGCGAAGGGTGAAGAGCAACGGTCATGCCATCAAAATGGAATCACCTTGTTTGGCGGCCACGATTCGTCTGTCCTTCAAGCAACTAACGTGATTGCTTCAGTTAATAGAGAATGGAGGTGAGATAAACCGGCGCCGACTGCCGAATCACGGAAGTGTTGTTCACGTTGAACACTGCTCGCAGGCGAGCAATTGTGGCAGAACCTATCTGGAGATAGCAGCGAGCGTCGCCGCGAAGGGTTATACCGAGGCGTTGCACAAAAAGTTGCCCAATGAATTCGAGACCCTCACGTTTCCGATTTATCAGGGTTCTTTACCCCTCTCCCGTTGGGAGAGGGGTAGGGGAGAGGGACTAACGGCACCTCAAACCCCCACCCCAACCCTCCCCCAACGGGGGAGGGAGAATAAGGAAATAAGACCGAAATTCTTCGGCGACTTTCTTGTGCCAAGGCCGCTACCCTTCGTAATAAGCTGGACCGCGACTTACGAAAAGCATTGACCTGACCTCGCAGGTGTTATACAAGCGGCACACAGAGCGATTGAACAGCATCTTGATTCGAAAGGAAAAACTTACCATGCAACCAAACCTGGTGACTGTATTGGGTCTTCTCGTCATAGTGATAGGCGTCGTATATCTGGTTATGCGCCGGCGGCGGAATCGGACGTAGGCGCGCGAGCAGAGCTTCTTGCAGTTCGCTCTTGCTGAAGCCGATCCTCGGGAAGCGATCCTGTCTTTAGCCCCACCGAGGCTCGCGCGGACCTTCTCATCCCCTCCCCGCTGGGGAGGGGAAAGAGGGGAAGGGTTTGGTCAGCGTCCGTCCGGGCCCTCTCGCCCTGCCCTCTCCCAACGGGAGAGGCAGACAAGGAGAATCATCCATCGCTCTCGCAGGGGTTAGAATCTTTAACTTTGAAAAAGGAAAGACATTATCGGGGCGGTTATCAATTTGCGGGTTTGGCAAACGTCGCGCGCGATCTGAGAACGAAACAAACTGACGCTGAAACACTGTTGTGGAAGCTTCTTCGCAACAGACAATTACTGGGCTTCAAATTCAGGCGACAACATCAGTTTGGAGATTACATCGCGGATTTTTATTGTCACGAAGCTTGTCTTGTAATTGAGTGTGATGGAGCAGTTCCTGATGGAAATGAGCAGTGGCATCACGATCAAAAGCGTGACGCGTACATGATCGCAAACGGTTTGCGGGTATTGCGATTTACGAACGAACAGATTCTTGATAACCCTGAGAGCCTCCTACAAGAGATTTCAAAATATCTGCCCGATTAAATAAGACACCTCTCAAAGAGGGCAAGGGTTTGTAAGATCATCCCCTCCCCGTTGGGGAGGGGAAAGAGGGGAAGGGTTTGGTCAGCGTCCGTCCAGGCCCTCTCCCCCTTCCCTCTCCCAACGGGAGAGGGAGATATTCGAGGTCCAGCCTTATTAAAACAGACGAACCAATCGTTAAGATTTCTGCTGATTCAAGCCGAAAGCCTGTCGAGCTATTGTCGACTCGCCGACTGCTCGTTTTGCTCTTCATGGCATTGATCTTTATTCTTGCAGCCCAACCTATCACCGATCCGGATTTCTGGTGGCATCTCAAAACCGGCCAATACATTTTCGAGACCAGGAGTATTCCACACACAGACATCTTCTCCAGTTTACGATTCGGAAGCGAATGGATCACCCACGAGTGGCTATCCGAAGTTTTCATGTATTCAGTTTTTCGTAAGGCGGGCTATGGCGGATTAATTGTAGTCTTCTCACTTGTGATTACCGCGGCGTTCTGGATCGCGTATCAACGCTGCCGTCACCTCGCCGGGCATCCTTATGTCGCGGGATTAGCACTGCTGCTTGGAGCTGCCGCTACGCTTCCCGTTTGGGGTGTGCGACCGCAAATGTTTTCCCTCCTTTTTGCAAGCATCTTTATCAGCTTTTTGGATCGGTATTTACGTCGCGAAGAAATGCCTTCGATCTGGTGGCTGGTACCCTTAATGATTCTCTGGGTCAACATGCACGCCGGATTTGCCTTGGGCCTGGTCTTAATCGCTCTCGCAATTGTGGGGCTTTTGCTCGATTGGTTCTTGCTACGGGACGATTCATTCACCGAGGCCTGGCGGCGCACACGCCGATTGTTCGGGTTGTTGATCATCTGTGTGGCAGCGGTCTGTCTGAATCCAAATGGGGCGCGCTTGTTTTCCTATCCCCTTGAAACTCTCTTCTCGCGCTCAATGATGCGATACATAGAAGAATGGAAGTCGCCGGATTTTCACGAAGCATCATTCCAGGCACTGGCTTTGCTAATCCTGGCGACCTTTTCAGCGCTGGCCTTATCGAATCGACGGCCCCGTCCGGCCCAGCTACTAGTGCTGGCAGCAACGGCCTGGGCGGCCCTGAGGTCTGGGCGAAATGTGGCTTTCTTTGCGCTGGTGGCGATGCCGCTACTTGCCGAGAATTCGTGGAATTGGCTCACCAGTCAGAGCTGGGGCCGTTGGCTCGCTACGCCCGAGAAGTCTGGGCCTGACAATGCATCCACACTGAAACTTGCACTAAATGTTTTATTAGTCGGAATCGTGCTGGCTGCTTCTGCCCTTGCCGTCGTGAACGCCGTGGCTAAGCAACCCGCGACTGAACTGCAAGAGTTTCCCGCCGCTGCGGTTGACTTCATTCTTGCTGAGCGACCACCGCAACCGATCTTCAACGAGTATGTGTGGGGCGGCTATTTGATCTGGAGACTTTATCCTGATTACCGCATCTACATTGACGGGCGCGCCGATGTGTATGGCGACAAGCTGGTGGAAGAGTTTTTGGAGGTCCGCGACGGCAAACCGAATTGGCGCGGACCGTTGGAGAATCATGGAATCCGCACAGTCCTAATTAAACCTGATGCCGCGCTTGCCAGCCTGCTTCGCGAGGACAGCCGTTGGCGAAAGGTTTTTGAGGATAAGCAGTCAGTTGTTTTCGTGAGACAGTGACGATTAGGGCTTTGCACAAAAAGTGGTTCTGTCAGTCCGCATTAGCGGACGAATGATAGTAGCCCAGCAGTTCACTGCTGCGGTGTGGAGCGGAAGGATCCTAGTCCGTGAAGCGGACGGCTGGAATGGTAGCCGCCAGATCGATGCTCTTTTCAGTCGTCCGTTTCACGGACTTCAACTCGCATCCCGGCGATCCCAGCGATAAATTGCTGGGCTATTTTCACTCGTCCGCTAAGCGCGGACTGGCCTGAATACTTTTTTGTGCAAAGCTCTCTCAAACTATGACACCACGAAGGTGAGAGCCCGGTCGGGAGTCAATCAGTGAACTTCTCTCTAGCAACCTATGAACCGCAGTTTCGAAGATCCCTATTTCTGATCATTTTATATTCCATTCCAGCCTGGCTAACGTTCAGGTCGACTGGCGTGGTTGATGCCGATGTCTGGTGGCACCTTCGCACTGGCCAGTGGATCGTACAGCACCACTGGGTACCATATAACGACTGGTTCTCGAACTTTGGTATGGGGAAACCATGGGCCGCTTACAGCTGGCTTTTCGAGGTCCTGATCTACGGCTTGTTTACTCGGCTGGGATTGATCGGATTGCTTGTTTACGTTTACGCGTTGATGCTGGCAATAACTACCGCTTTGCATTCGCTTGTGCGTAAGTTCGATCCGCACCTCCCTTACTCAGTCGCGTTGACGGGTCTTGCGTTATTGGCGTTGGCTCCTTTTTACACGCCGCGGCCATGGCTCTTCACAATCCTTTTTTTCATTCTTGAACTTAACTTGTTAGTTAGCGTGCGACGCTCTCGCAACTATCGATTTCTGCTCCTTCTGGCGCCGCTGTTCGCATTATGGGCCAACGTTCACATTCAATTTGTGTATGGATTTTTTGTGTTAGGCATTGCTGCCCTGGAAGATCCCATAAATCGGCTACTACGTCATCGAACTGACGCCCGCGAGGAACAGGAAAAACCCCTTCCATTCCGTAAGATGGTGCTTATAGCGGCAGTGTGTCTGATCGCTATCCTGATGAATCCCTATCACTTCAGGCTTTACGTAATAGTTTGGGATACGATCAAGCTGGCAGGTCTTAACGATCTGATTAGTGAACTTCAAGCACTGCAGTTCCGGAGCATTTCGGATTGGCTTGTTCTGTTACTTACATTGGCCGCGGCTTTCGCGTTGGGACGACGTCGTTCCATTAATCCATTTTGGGGCCTGCTCCTTTTGTCTGGCGCTTTTCTTTCCTTTCGTTCGGGGCGCGACTCATGGTTCGTGGTCATCGTTGCAGTGGTCATTATTCCCAGCGCGTACTCGGCCTCTCGAATTGCCAACCGGCATAAGCTGGCAATAGCGGAGATGCTTATAGTTGTTGCAGCGGTAGGTGTTCTTTTGATGACCGCCGCCCGAACTTCGCACCTGTCGGAAACGAACTTACAAAGTACCGTTGCTCGGACCTACCCGGCGGCTGCAGCTCAAATCGTTGAGCAGCGGGGCTATCGAGGACCGCTCTACAATCATTTTGATTGGGGTGGATACCTTATTTGGCGTTTGCCGGGATTGCCTGTGTCTATCGATGGCCGCGGAAACGTACATAACGCGGCACGAATTAGGCACTCATCGGAGGTCTGGAGCGGTGAGTATCATTGGACCGCAGATCCTGAGCTTGCAGCTGCACAAATCGTGATTGCGCAAAAGAACTTTCCCTTGACTCAACTGCTTCGATTGGATTCACGTTTTGAGATGGTTTATGAGGACGATGTTGCCCTCGTTTTTGTCGCGAAGACGCGATCAGAAGGGCAATGACTACATTGGTATGTCAAGCTTCGCGACAAAGTGAAGTGATCGTCCAAATACCAAATCTGCCCAACGAGGATAGAGTCTCAAATCACTCTTCCACGAACTAATAGCCAAACCGAGATTGTCAAAAGCCTTGAGCCACTTTTGTTTTGGCCAATAGTTAAATGGGAGCGCAACACCATGTCGCGCATTGCCAACATGATCCATGAAGCGCAATGTGGTGTCGGCAAAAAGCCCATCACAGGTGTGATCTTTAAGTACAATGGATCTGCGGGCTACTCTCCCGGCTTCGCGAAGAAGGACCAAAGGATCAGTAGTATGGTGAAGCACATCGCTAAACATCACTATATCGAAGCTCGCGTCTGGATAGGGAATGCGTTGCCCATCAAATCGCGCAACCGGAATCTGAGTCTGGTTACGTACGAGAATATCGACACCCTTGATATCGATCCCAGGTTCCTTCTGCATAATCAAGCCCGCAAGCTCACCATCACCGCAGCCCACGTCAAGAACATTGGCTTTCGAAGGGAGAATTTCCAGGAAATGATCACAGAGAATGTTAACTCGGCGGCGGTAAGTATATTGGCCATGAATACGCTCAACAACACTCATTCTCGCCTCTGTCCTCACTCTCTGAACCCAATCGACAGCGCGATTATACCCCCGAGCGTCATTACTGTTGCCGCGGCCTGCAGATAAGGATGAATTGATAACCAAAGAGCGTTTTCCTGAGTTTAGTAAGGCCCCAATTCAGTGCGTGGAGAAAACTAAGAGATTTTCCTTTGCGAGTGGCAGGTAGAAGCACAGGCAGGGGGATGGGTGTGGCATTCACTCCGATAATGTCCAGGCCCGAATCAGCGGCCAATTGCTTGCTGGTCTGTAGGGTGAACCGCAAACGTGATTCATCGAGTATGCCCACCCGGCCATAACTGAATCGTCCCAGCAACGAATTAAGTCTTATCCAAATATTCGCGGTATTGGGAAGGGACAGCAAGACTTTGCCGTCAGGTTTGAGTAATCCGCTCACCTTTTGTAGAACGTCGCTGGGATCGCGAACACGCTCAAGGACGTCTCCCAGAATCACCGCGTCGTAACGGCCTATATCTTCGATATCCAATGTTTCGATATCGCCTACCAGCATCTTATGACAATACTCACGAGCGATATCGGCCATTTCAGAGTCCTGCTCGACCCCCGTTACTCTACAGCCAACCTTCTTCATGTCAGCCGTTAAGTAGCCTGTGGCCGTACCGACCTCCAGGACATCTTCGGGTCGTTCATGTTCGATCCATCTGATGATTTGCGCGTGACTGCTGTATGGATCGGCTTTCTTATAAATGTGGTAGTCCGTCTTTACATCGAATTTCGGTTCGTACAGCAGGCTGGCTTTGTGTAACCTGTACCTTAACGCAGATCTGACGCAATTAAGGGCGTAAGCTATGCCGTTAACGTAGCAAATCTCGTCGCCATAGTATGTAGGGATGGGACGTTCCACGATGCGCAGTCCGGCCTCATGAAACTGCATCAGTATCTCGGTATCGAAATGCCATTCGCCAGAGTTCAGCATGAAGGGGACTTTCTTTAGCGCTTCACAACTGAAAACCCTGTATCCGGAATGGAATTCTGACAGTTTCATTCCGGTAAGGCCGTTCTCCAGGCAGGTGAGAATCTTGTTGCCTATAAACTTGTAGAAGGGCATACCACCTGCCAGCGGCGCACCACCGGCCGCCATGCGCGATCCGAAAACCATGTCAGCCTCGTCGTTCTCAAACGGCTCGAGGAGTTTTGGCAGTGCTTCCGGAGCATACTGCCCATCGGCGTGAAGCATGACAACTACATCAAACCCTCGGGCAATAGCGTATTGATAGCCGGCCTTCTGATTACCCCCATACCTGAGGTTGCGGGCATTGCGGTGAATGGTGAGTTTCTCTATTCCCTTTACGTGCTTGTAACCAATTGCGGCATAATAAGTGTTATCAGTCGAGCAATCATCAAACAGAAATACCTCGTCCACCTTCTGCCATACTTCTTCCGGAACGCGATCGAGCGTCCAGTCAAGTTTGTTTACTGCGTTGTAGGCAATAACAAATATTCCGATTTTTTTCTTTTTGGCAGACGTCATTTCGAAGAGAACTAGCGTCGCTTCAATCCCAGCACACTCAGGAAAAAGCTCGAAAGCACAATCTCACTACCGAGAATCATTGCCGTTACTGCCGGAATAACCAGTCGCAATACTTTGGTCGGATCGAGCGAGCCAAACGAGTGAGCGCCCCAATCGCCCAGCGCGTAAATTGACAACAATAAGCCCGAAAGAAAAAGCGTGATGCCGATAATCAACCCTGACTCCAACGTTACACACTTGAATGCCTTCTCGAGTTTCGGGTCTGGGGGAAGCAGACCTTCGGTTACGCCAAAGATTTTTGTGAACACGGCGAAGTTGACTGCCTGAAAACCAGTGACAATAGCCGCCGCTGAATAGAGCAGCGTGTGAATATCGAAAGTGACATGACCTACACTTTGGGGACCCGGCAAAAGCCACCCGCCTGTTGCGAGGCCGGCCAGCATAAGCAACGCGCCCGGATACAAGAAAAGCCAGCGCGGACTGTAGAGGAGTAGAAACCGTAAATGACGCCAGCCATCGCTCCAACTGCGCAGATGTGGCTCGCGACTGCGACCATCCGGCGACAGGGTGGTGGGCACCTCGATGATCCGTAATTTGTTAAGGGTGGATTTCACTACCATCTCGCTCGCGAATTCCATACCCGAGGTGCGGAGGTCCAATTTCATTACGGCGGCCCTCGAGAAACCTCGAAGGCCGCAATGGAAATCGCCGCAAGGACTGCGAAAGAACAAACGGCCAATACCAGTTAACACAGGATTGCCCAGATACTTATGAAGCAGCGGCATCGCTCCAGGCTTGATGCCACCCGCAAAGCGATTGCCCATCACCAGGTCATATCCTGCGCGTAGCTTTTCGAGAAAAGGACTGAGGTTCGAGAAATTATAGCTGTCATCGGCGTCGGCCATGATGACGTATTTTCCACGGGCCGCGATAATGCCGCCTCTCAAGGCATTGCCGTAGCCTTTCTCCGCAACGTGAACAACGCGGGCGCCCATCACTGTCGCGACAGTCTGAGAACCATCGGAGCTGCCGTTGTCGGCAATAATAATTTCCCCCGAAACGTGGTTCCGGCTTAGCCAGCGTTGCGCCTTCTTAATGCAGGATGCCAGGGTTTCCGCCTCGTTCAGGCAAGGCATCACAATAGTCAATTCCAGTGAGCTCTCTTCTGACACCGGCATGAGCCGCGTAACCTCCTCAGGTTCACGATCAGCTTTTTGAGCTAGGGGTAAGACAGTCATTTTAGCTAAGGTTCACACGCGATCACGTTTTGCTTCGACGCAAAAATCGTGAGTTAGCCCTCTAGAATAGGGATTCAGGCAGACGTATAAGCAATTTCCCAGCAGCAACGGTTGTGCCGCCTTTCCGTCATACGGGCTTGGGCGTGCCGAGGCATAGCCTTGCTAAGCTAAGAACGGAAAAGACTAGAGTTGTGGTCTCTGATAAGGAAGTACAACAATGTCAGTTACCCAGTGGTGGTTCTTTGCGAGGAATCGTCATTGCTCGCTGGCGAGCAGTTGTGACAAAACGCGCTATCATCATCCGGTTCCGCTATCGCCCCTGCCGCGCAACAATGCACTGCCTGACCGGCGGCAACTTAGAGACACTCCGGTAGCGTATTCCGGAATTAATAGCAACGGAAAGAACGAGAAAAAGATGATTAGGAGGCCGCGCTCCCTCGGGTTTGCCATTATGCCGAGACTCGGCATAATGCAGAACATTTTTAGCCCGGTGGCGCGGCAGCAGTTGCCGAGATGACCGGGTGTTTGGGACTGCCGCGTCGGGAGGCTAAAAATGGATTGGACTAAACCAAGGTGCTATGGGGATTGAAAGGTCATAAGTGCTGGCGGGAAAGCTAGGCACATCCTAAGTTGGAACACGCCTTGCGGAGTAGCGGCACATGCTCACCTCGCTGTTGACGGCCGAAAGAGTAAAAAACTACTGCCTGTTGCTGATCTGTGTTAACTCTCTACTGATCGGTTTCAGCTTCACACGAAGGTTGACGCTTTCCGGTGCCCCATTCGGCGGCGATTTCGTTGAGTTCTATACCGCTGGAAAGATACTCAACGAGTACGGATCGCATCGCCTCTATGATTTCCAACTTCAAGATGATCTAACCCGTGAATTTCTACCGCCGGGTTTAACTATTCCGTTTGTGACCCCTCCCTACGTAGCGATCCTGTTTTCTCCGCTGGCCCGTCTCCCGCTGTGGCTTGCGTACTTGACCTGGATACTGATTTCTATTGCTCTTTATATAGGGGCAATTACGTTGGCATTGCGGCTTGAGCTTTTGCCCCGTGGAATTACTTTCTTAGTTTGCCTGGGCTTTCCCCCCTTCTTTATGCTCGTGATCGCTGGGGGGCAAATATCGGCAATTGGCTGTTTCATCTTCGCGTTATGGCTTTACTTGATGAGGAGACAGCGAAAGCTTAGTGCGGGTGCTGTCTTGGGGCTGTTACTTTATAAACCAACACTCCTTGTTTTCCTTCTTCCAGCGCTCCTGTTCGGTCGGCAGTTCCGAACGCTGATCGGCTTTACTGCTGTCTCAGGCTTATTGATAATGCTATCAATCTGGATGATTGGACCAGCGGGATTGATTCGCTACGTTGCCATCTTGCGCGAGTTCAGTTCGTTGGTTGGTTTCGGTTACACGCGCCCCGCGATGCACGCTGATCTGGCTGCGTTGGTTCGACAATTGTTCAGTGTCGATATCAAGTACCTCAGTATGGCGTTGGCTCTTCCGCTAACATATCTAACAAGACACAATCCTGAACGAGCAATGGTCCCGACGATGGTTCTTAGCTCTTACGCCCCAGTCTACGATCTAATTCTTCTTGTCCCACTAATGATCGTCGACTACCAATTCGTTGACCCTAAGTTATTAGCTGTCCTTTTTGTTATTTCATTCTTTACGGTTCCCGTTTGCCAGCTGACGGGAATTCAGATTATTACTCCATTTCTGTTGGTGCTTTCCTATGTTTTCTGTGTCAAACTCAGACCTTTGGGTGTGGTACGTTATGAAACAAACTGATCGCCATCTCGTTATTGGCTTACTCTTCCTTGCTCTACTCGCTGGATTCGGCGTTGGTTTGTGGCCGTGACAACTGTCACATCCAAGTGGCCGCCGTGTTTGTCATTCGCGAATGCCGCCGCGTCTTCGGCGTAGCCACAACATATGCGCCCTTCGCCCTCTTACGTAGTCAGGTTTAAGTGGTGTGCCCTCGCAGCGGCGGCGATTACCGTCCTGGCACTCATGCCGCAGATTCATTTTTGGTTTGTGCGCGGATCGAAGTGGCACGGTTCGTACACGATACTGCAGCCTGATGAGCTTCTTTATTCAGCTTATGTCAACGCGCTGATTGACGGACGGCCACGTCGCAATGATCCTGCAACGGGCCAAGATGATCATCCCCAAACGCCGCTGCCAGAATCGCTTTTTTCCATTCAATTTATTCCCGCTTATGCCGTTGCCTTCCTGGCTCGCGCGTTTGGCGCCTCCGCATCCACCGCCTTTATCGGACTCACTGCCGCGGGAGGACTGCTCGCCAGCTTGTCTGTTTTCTGGCTCCTGGCTACAGTGATGGGCGACAGCAGATTTGCAGCGATTGGAGTGCTCATCGTGCTGTGCTTCGGTGCACTCGCCAGCGGGCAGGGATTGATACTTCTTGGGCTGCCGTTCCTGAGGCGCTATGAACCCTCCGCTCCTTTTCCTTTATTCTTCGTGTTCTGCACGCTGACCTGGCAAGCACTCACGACTGCGTTTAGACGAACCGGGGCAGTCAAGGCATTACTGGCGGGCGCGGCGCTTGGCCTTCTCATCTTCTCTTATTTCTATCTTTGGACAGCTGCCGCCGCATGGTTTGTTTGCGTTGGTTGCCTTTGGTCAGTTATGCGCCCTGTCGATAGGCGAAAGTCGATTAGCCTGATTCTACTCGTAAGTGTGCCGTTCCTTCTGGCAATGGGCTTTTACCTTTATTTGCTCTCACATCTTCGCTCCGCAGTCGATAATGCACGGCTTGTGGTTCTGACGTTCACGCATCGTCCCGATCTGTTGCGCGTCCCGGAAATAATCGGGGCATTCATTCTCGTGGCGCTCATTGTGGGCATGAGGCGAAAGAAAGTTTCGCGCAAGGAACCGCAAGTGATCTTCGCCGCGTCCTTCGCCTTGCTGCCATTTTTGGTTTTCAATCAACAGGTTATTACCGGGGTTTCAATCCAGCCGTACCACTATGAGATTCTTATTGCGAATTATGTGGTTCTACTCGGTCTGGTAATCACCGGGAGGCTTTTGCAGCCGGCGATTCCTCGCCACACCGCGTTGTTAATAACGTCCGCTTGCCTTTTGTGGGCGAGCATAGAAGTTAACTTGGGTCTCCGTTTACGTTATAGCGGGAACGTAAGGAATGACGAAATGGTCCCGGTGCTGCTGCGTTTGAAGGAACAAGCAACCCATGACGGCATCTGGGAGGGTTTGCGTGATCATGGCAAAGCTCCGGCTTTGGTCTTTTCCCCCCAGTTTGGAATATCGACAATTCTGCCGACGTGGGCGCCACAAGGATCATTATTGGCTCCGGCAAGTGTTGCTTTCCAGAATCTATCTGAGGCCGAGCGAAAGGAGCGGCTTTACCAACATTTCTATTATTGTGGAAGGAACATGCAGTATCTGCGCGAACTCTTAAACGATCGAACTGACGATACCTTTCTGACCCATTTCGTCAAAGGCACGATATTCGGCCCTGAGAGAGATGTGCCGGTTCTTAGCCAGGACTTCCAACCTATTCGGCAGGATGAGATCGAGAGGGAAGTCAACGGCTACGAAGAGTTCGCTGGATCCTTTTCACGCGATCACGCCTTAAAGTTTCCGCTCGGTTACGCCGTGATACCGTCTGATCGCGAGTTTGACTTTTCTCATATTGATCGATGGTACGAACGTGACTCGGGCGAACGTTTTGGAGCTTACACGCTGTATCTTTTGAAACTGCGCGGATAGAAAACGCGGTAATGTCCTAATCTGTAGGGGCGTCCCTCCGTGGCCGCTCGTATTCGGCGGAAAAAGAGGCGCCTACAGTTTCGTCAAGTCCTCCAGGAACAGGCTATTGCGTGGCAACCTCAAATTGGTAGTGATGACCGCAGTTGGGGTCGTGCTCTTATCCCTCCTGCCTCAAATTCATTTTTGGCTTGTGCGTGGCGGGAATTGGAATGGAGCGTATGCGACTATTCAGGGAGATGAGTTTCTCTATTCAGCCTACATCAACGCGTTGATAGACGGGCGGCCGCGCCGCAACGATCCCTTCGCAGGCCGTGACAGCACTCCGGCTTCGCCACTTCCGGAATCAACCTTTTCAATTCAATTCATACCGTCGTTCGCGATCGCCTGGTTGGCCAGGGCCCTTCATTTTTCAGCCTCAAGTGCTTTCATCGCGTTACTTGCTGTTGCCGGATTGCTCGCAAGCTTGTCTATCTTTTGGTTGCTTGCTTCCATCATTGGCGATGGGAAGGTAGCTGCGGTGGGTGTAATGTTCGTTGTTTGTCTTGGTGCGCTCGCCGGCGGACAGGGGATTCTCGGATTAGTGCTAAAGCCGGGTGTGGTATTTCTTGGGCTGCCATTTCTCAGGCGGTTTCAACCCGCCGCAGTCCTTCCGTTATTCTTTGTGTTTTGCGCTTTGGTTTGGCAGGCCCTTGATGCTGAAAACAAACGACGTGCCTGGCTTTACGCCGCCGTTGCCGGACTCACTTTAGCCATACTAATCTTCTCGTATCTTTATCTATGGACTGCTGCGGCCGCGTGGCTTGCGTGCCTCGGTTTGCTCTGGCTTTATCTGCGACCGAAAGGAGAGCGACGTCGCGCCTTAGCGTTGTTTATCATCACTGCCGCCATAGCGAGTGTTGCTCTCATGCCATACGCCTATCTTGTTTCGCATCGCGCTGCAAATTTAGATGAGGCGCAGACCATGGTCTTGACGCATCGACCTGATCTCTTTCGTGCCCCTGAAATAATTGGATTCGTTCTTCTTGTTTTGCTCGTTATGGCGGTGCGACGTGGTAAGGCCAAAGGCAGCGACGCGCGCGTTGTCTTCGCGGCATCTTTCGCGTTACTTCCGCTGATCCTCTTTAATCAACAGATAGTGACCGGAAGATCGATGCAACCGTATCACTTCGAGAGTTTCGTAATGAATTATGCCGTGCTCATTGGCCTGGTGATTGCGACAACGCTCTTCTACCGGACAATCAAGCGCCGCTGGTTATTGTGGATTGCGGTGCTGTGTTTCTTGTGGGGAGCATTTGAAGTGACTATGCCGGTGCTGGCCAACTACAGTTCCAACGTTGCTGCTGATCAGATGGTTCCCGTGCTGCTGCGTTTGCAGGAATTAGCAAAGGAAGACGGCACGCTTTCAGGACTGCGCCAACAGGGAAGAGCGAATCTGGTGTTTTCCCCGGAGCGTGATGTGATGGGACTATTGCCGACCTGGGCGCCGCAAGGCACATTGCTTGGGATGGGAGCGCTTGATTTCGGCAGTTCAACCCAACAAGAGAGGAAGGAATTGCTTTACCTGTATCTCTACTATTCCGCCGCAGATGCTGGTCGCTTACGCAAACTCCTGGATGAGTCAAGCGGCGATACGTTTATGAATCATTATGCTCGCATTGCCATATTCGGCCACGAGCGAGTGGTACAGATGTTGAGCTTCCATTTTGAACCTATCCGGCCCGAAGAGATTGAAGAAGAGGTGAGAACCTACCAGGCTTACGTGGATTCCTTTACGCGCGAGAGAGTTTTGCTACACCCGCTTACTTACGCGATTACCAAAGGCGAATCGGATTTGTCGCATGTTGATCTCTGGTACGAGCGTGATGCCGGCGAGAGGTTCGGAGATTACCGGCTGTATCGCGTGAAGCTTCGCGAATAGAGCGACATCGTGGGACGACGAATACGGAACCGGGAGCGATAGCGACCGGCTGCCAACCTGCGATACACAAACCATTCAATGCGTGCGCTGCCCCCGCGAGCAAAGAGATCGGCATCGTGGGTCGACGAATACGGAACCGGGAGCGATAGCGACCGGCTCCAACCTGCCATACACAAACGTTCAATGTGACCGCGCGGCTGCGCAAGCAAAGAGTTAGGCATCGTGGGTCGACGAATACGGAACCGGGAGCGATAGCGACCGGCCGCAAGTCTCGCTTAACTCAACAGCCTATGTACCAGGCAACTTGTGCCACTCACACGAATCGCCCCTATCCAAAAGCAGAAACTTTTTGACCGTCACGAATTGATTGTCTTCAAACTTGAGGCCGGTCGCTACGGCTCCCGGTTCTGTATTTATTAACTCACGACGCCGGACTCTTTGCCTAGGCGCTTTCAGCCCTCACGTTGAACCCGGAGCGGATAGCGACCGGCTGCCAACCTGCGATACACAATCCGTTTCAATGTGCTCGTGTGCGCAAGCAATATTAGCGTGGGACGACGAATACGGAACCGGGAGCCGTACCACCGGCTCCAACCTTCGATACACAACTTGAATGCCCAACGCACAGTGAATTATCACAGCGGTTCGCCTTGATCATATTCAACGTATACAACGGCATTAATCACGTCACTCTCAGTCCATAAATATCGCTTGCTCCCGCGCTCGACCCAGGGGGTTTTACTTGAACGCCAAAAACCAGCGGCCCGCAATTTTCGGGTGGCATTTGCCTTGAACGCAATGAGGATTCTTTCTGGGTCGCAAGCTGCCCCAACCACTGTGTGAACATGATTGGTTCTTACATTCGTTGCCCAAAACTCCCATTTTCTTTTTTTGCATGTCTCGCGAATTGCTTCCTCAACCAAAGCTCTTTGCCTTGATCTTAGTTTGACTGGCGAGTGGCTGAGCAGCCTGTGATTATATTTTCGCCAACGCTCGTTAGGAGCAATGAGTGGGGTGCCGAAGCGGTTGTGAAAGCGATTAACTGATCCGCGCTGGTCCCCATGTAACCAGGTGCCATAAGCACGAAATGTAATTAAGTATGCGAGGGGAAACTGTTCGTCACGATGTTCAGGCATACCATCTGTATATCGTAGCTAGGGTCCGGTCGCTATCGCTCCCGGTTCTGTATTCGTCGACCCACGTTGCCAGACTCTTTGCTACGGCATCAGATTGAGGTCATGTTTAGGGACCGGCACTGACCTGCGATACACAAACCGTTCAATGCCCGCGCGAACCGCGTAAGCAAAGAGTTCGGCAACGTGGGTCGACGAATACGGAACCGGGAGCGATAGCGACCGGCTCCAACCTGCGATTCACAAACGTTCAAGGCGTGCGCTGCGGCGTAAGCAAAAAGTTCGGCATCGTGGGACGACGAATGCGGAACCGGGAGCGATAGCGACCGGCTCCAACCTGCGATTCACAAACGTTCAAGGCGTGCGCTGCGGCGTAAGCAAAAAGTTAGGCACCGTGGGACGACGAATGCGGAATCGGGAGCGATAGCGACCGGACGCCACGTGCGCTATACACTATTGAACCTATGGCTGAGTATCGTGACGAACATATTCCTCCCGCCTAATTAATTTATGGTCAAGGTGGACCGCTGTGATAATTGACCCGAACACTTCGATTACGCCGCAGCGCCCGCATTGCACGTTTGTATAGCGGACGTGACGTCCGGTCACTATCGCTCCCGGTTCCGTATTCGTGCCGTGATGAACCGGAGCTTTTCTCACACCCCTTCACCTGTAGATCGACACTTCTTTGAAGTAAGGAGAGACCTCGCCGCACTGCACACCCTGACCGGGGAGCAATTCAAACCGCTCGCGCAGCTGCTGCTCCACAATCGCATCAATTTCGGGATGGAATCCGTGGAAGAAAAAGATTCGTTTCGTGTGCTCGGACGATTGCATGGCGCCAATCTGATCTATCAGTGACTGTGCCTCACGCTCGAGCGCTGCTTTGCGGGCCGGATCGCGAATGCTGCCTTCATAGCCTGGGTGACGATCAATTTCAGCTGGGAAGCTGGTCTCAAACAGTTTCCGGTTTGTTGGCGTTCGCTCGAGATAATAGTCGATTGGTAAGCGAGTCAGACTCGTGAATATCACCACATCGCCATCACTGGCAGTCTGGCTCAGGTAGGCTGACATCTCGCGGTTGTCACACACGGATGAGGCGGGATGGACCATGATGAGGAACGTGATGGTTAGAGCGATTACTGCAAGGGGTAAAAGAAAACCAGCGCCTCTGCCTGCCAACACGCCAACTGCGAGCGCAAAGAGATGCAGTCCCACAATGGCGAGACGCGAATTAAAGATTGGCTTAACTTCAGAAATAAGGAGCGGTGTCAGCAAGGTTATTGCCAGCAGCCAGAGCGGAAGTTTTGTAATCCTTAGTTCCGATTCAGCCGACGACTCAGAACCTCTTCTCCACCAGAGATACAGAAGCAGCGGAACGACAAGCCAAAACGCACCACCGTAATTGAAGAGCAAGTCGCCCAGCATCGATAAGCCGGGCTTCTTTACCCAGGCGGCGCTTTCCCCCGAGATGGCGATTTGGGCGAGCAGAATGGGACCCCAGAGAAACAGGTACGGAACCAGAGACAATACAATCGCAAGCGCAAACCGCTTCATTCGTACCTGGCGATAGAAAAGGAAATGAACGAAGATCTGCGCGAAGAGGAGAAAGAAGAATGCTATGTGTGTAAACGCTCCCAGAACGTTGACTACGATATAGAGAGCAAATTGTAGATGGGAGTCACGAGGCTTGTTCGAGAATTGCAGATAAAGCCAGGTGGACAGAATTGCAAGCAAGGAAAGCAGCGAATACATGCGCGCGAATTGCGCCGCCAAAATCGCGAGCGGACTTGATAGATAAATAGCCGCGCATAGTAAAGCCGTCTTCGTCCCATAAAGCTCTCGTCCAATTCCAAATACTGCAAAAACGGACAGTATGTAAAACACGCCTGATAGGCTTCTGACTGTTCGTTCTCCTGTTCCAAACAGGCGCATCCACGAATGTAGAATCAGGAAATAGAGTGGAGGATGAACGTCTGCTTTTAAGGCCGCTATTTCGGCACTGTAATTCAGACTTGCTGTCTTAACACTCCAAACCTCATCGGAAGTGTAAGCAGAGTTCGAGTTGTAAAGCGCTAAGAATGACGAGCACAGCAGCAACAGGACCAGGCTGAGCGGGGTTGCAGTTCGCAGCCTTCCCTGATCACTCACTTGAGGCTTATGATTTGACGTCAAGACTCGTTATGTTTAGCTGGCGGTGGCTTATTCCTCGAAAAATCCCAGTATTAATACAACTTGATCTTGATATAGTCATCCCGTGAAACAGTTTTCCCCCCGCAGCCTGGCGATTTGCGCGGTCTCGGTTGCGCTCTTCGCGTTCTATTTGAGTATCTGGCTTTCCTTTGCGGACAGTCCTGCAGCCAGCCGATCAGACTTCATGATTTACTACGCTGCAGGAACACTTCCACTCAGCAAGCTTTATAACATCGATTCTCAGCGTGAAGTTGAAGCCAACGCCGGTTCGCCCTTCGCTGCAAATGGGGCGGTCTTGCCGTTCAATCACACTCCAATCTTTGTGCCACTATTGCACTTGCTGGTGAACGGTAATTACGCCGCTTCATATCTACGGTGGACGGCGTTCTTATGGGTTGCGGCTCTCATGTGCGCGCTGCTCGTGTTCAGGATGACTGCCGATGTTGCGCTAGCTTTCGCAGCTGGCAGCTTCTACCCTCTCTTCATTTACATCCAGCAAGGTCATGATACTGTTTTCATGCTCCTGGGTATCCTCCTGGGCGCTCACTTGCTTTCTCGGGGCCAGGACCTGCTCGCCGGAATAGCTCTATCACTCTCCACTCTTAAACCACACTACGCCATCTTTCTGGCGGTGCCTCTCCTCGCGAAGCCGAAAGCCTTTCTCGGTTTTTTCGTAGCGTCAACGCTCCTTGCCGTGTACAGCATAATTCTCATCGGTACACCGGGAGTGTTCAACTTCATATCGTTACTAAAAATGAGCGCCGGCGGAGAAGGGTTTGGCATGCGCCCACTATTCATGGTCAATCTATTAGGTCTCATGGAAAGGGCTGGCCTCAGTCCTCAGCTGGCCCGTCCCATTGCCTGGGCTGCATTCTCGGCAGCCGCTATCTCTCTCCTCGTCTTATGGAAAAGAAATCCTTTAAGGCCACCTATTGCTCTGACGATGGTGCTTGCTGTCTTTACCTCTCCTCATTTGTACGCACACGACCTTGCGTTGTTACTGGTAAGTTTCGCCTCGCTTACAAAGCCTTATCCGCTTTTCCTGCTAGTTTCATCGGTGGCATTGGTTGCTCTGACTATCATTCCTGGCTACGGGCAATTCGCTGTTGCATATCTGTTGCTTGGCGTCCTTTTCTTCATGTCCGTCAAGGACGTGCGTCTCCCTAACAAACAAGTTCTGACGGTCGCATCGAACACGTAATTCGATACTGTGCGCCCTCATGTTCATGAGACACAGAAGCTTGTCGTTTGTTGTGATTGTTTTGGCGAGCGGCTGACAGGATGGATTGGACGAAGTGACAGCTACACTTAACGGATCAAGTAGATTAACCCAGACGGTTTTGGTTATTGATGAAGAAAAGCGAGGAAGAAGTTGACGGGCAAAGAATCGTCGATTCCTTGCCCGTCCCCTCCTTGTTTCGTTAATGTTACGGCGCTGTTTAGCTCTGGGCCGCAGCGTTTTGAAGTCTGTCTTTGATAGTGTTGGCCCAGGTGCCACTACTGGCATAAATAATGGCTGCGGCAACGGCAATGAGGCCAGCGATAACGGCATACTCGAGGGTCTCCATGCCGCTTTCATCTTTGAGAAAGTTCTTAATAGTTTTCATTTCCTTTGCTCCTTAAAGTCTCTTCTGACCGGATTAGATTCGTGCCCCGACTTCCGCACGGCGCCCGGGCTAGACAAGATTTGCACAAGAAACGCAGGCGTCATCCCAGGAAAATCTGAGAGATCGCAACCCCGTGGATCACGGCAACATTTCTCGTGCGTCCTTCTTTTGGCAACGATTGTGCCGCACGGCTTCAACGTGGCTGACTGCGATGCTCCGCCAGGGCTGAGAAGTGATCTAGTAACTGCAATTGCTGGACTTGTGCGTCGGTTATGCAGTCATGTTTACACCAGGTTGCCGGCGCGAGTCTTTGTTTTTCTGGCTGTGCAACTGCTCGCCAGCGAGCAGTTGTCGCTCAAACGCGCACCGTAAAGCGCTTCCCAATTGTCGATAATCCTCGATTTCAAGGGAGTTCAGTCCCATCTTTCGCTCAGGTCCTCAAGCGCCCGGTGACTTATGCCGTCATACCGGCAGATAGCAACTTCAACTTTACGAATCTTGATCGTTGGTACGAGCGCGACGCCGGGGAGCTTAAGGCACGGCTGCAAGTCCAAAGCCCAACGTCCAATGTCCAATGTCCGCTGCTTCCCAATCAGTCCGCCCGGCATGCGAATGATAATAGTGTTTTGCGGCTTTGCCGCCGCACAGTGCGGAAAGGCTCCGCCTTTCCGCAGTTGGATTTCTATTTATTTCATGAGGCTTCGCCTCATGAATCGGAGGCGCAGCCTCCAGTCATTTTTGGAGAGTTGACGGTAAGGCAAAGCCTTACCGCACGTGCGGCGGCAGAGCCGCATTGGTTCATTGACTCGCGCATTGAAAGGCCGAGCCTTACCGCAGGGTGCGGCGGCCGCAACCGTTAAAGCCGAGCCTCCTGGGCCTCTTTCTCCTCGTCTGATCAAAGTCCAACCTGCCGAAGTCCGCCCCGTACCCGAAGATTTCCGGTCCTGATCAAATCATCTCATTGCCACGTGTCGTGCAGTTGACGGCCGCCACCGCGGAGCACCTTTTCGCCTCGCCCAATCAATGAACCAGTGCGGCTCGGCCGCCGCACCGTGCGGTAAGGCTTTGCCTTACCGTCGGGCACTCTTCCTCGTTCTTTCCTGAGGCTAAGCCTCAGGAAAAGATTTAGGAGGGACTGTCGCCGGTAAGGCAGAGCCTTACCGCAGTGGGCGGCGGCGAAGCCGCATTGGTTCATTGACTCGCGCATTGAATGGCAAAGCCTTACCGCAGGGTGCGGCGGCAGAGCCGCATTGGTTCATTGACTCGCGCATTGAAAGGCCGAGCCTTACCGCAGGGTGCGGCGGCCGCAACCGTTAAAGCCGAGCTCCTGGGCCTCTTTCTCCTCGTCTGATCAAAGTGCAACCTGCCGAAGTCCGTCCCGTACCCGACCATTTCCGGTTTTGATCAAATCATCTCATTGCCAAGTGTCGCGCAGTTGAACGGCGCCTTTTCGCCTCCCCAACTCGATGAACCAGTGCGGCTCGGCCGCCGCACCGTGCGGTAAGGCTTTGCCTTACCGTCCGGCACTCTTCCCCGTTTTTTCCTGAGGCTAAGCCTCAGGAAAAGAATTTAGGAGGGACTGTCTGCGGTAAGGCGGAGCCTTATCGCAGTGTGCGGCGGCGAAGCCGCATTGGTTCATTGACTCGCGCATTGAATGGCAAAGCCTTACCGCAGTGTGCGGCGGCAGAGCCGCAACCGTTAAAGCCGAGCCTCCTGGGCCTCTTTCTCCTCGTCTGATCAAAGTGCAACCTGCCGAAGTCCGCCCCGTACCCGAAGATTTCCGGTCCTGATCAAATCATCTCATTGCCACGTGTCGCGCAGTTGAACGGCGCCTTTTCGCCTCCCTAACTCAATGAACCAGTGCGGCTCGGCCGCCGCACAGTGCGGTAAGGCTCCGCCTTTCCGAAGTTGGATTCTATTTATTTCATGAGGCTCCGCCTCATGAATCGGAGGCGCAGCCTCCAGTATCTGGGAGAGACTCAACGGTAAGGCGGAGCCTTACCGCACTGTGCGGCGGCAAAGCCGCAACCGTTAAAGCCGAGCCTCCTGGGCCTCTTTCTCCTCGTCTGATCAAAGTGCAACCTGCCGAAGTCCGTCCCGCACCCGAACATTTCCGGTCCTGATCAAATCATCTCATTGCCAAGTGTCGCGCAGTTGAACCGCGCACCTTTTCGCCTCCCTAACTCAATGAACCAGAGCCGCAACCGTTAAAGCCGAGCCTCCTGGGCCTCTTTCTCCTCGTCTGATCAAAGTGCAACCTGCCGAAGTCCGTCCCGCACCCGAACATTTCCGTGCGGGCACGGCAAAGATCACGTCCCGCACGCCAAAGATCACGTCCCGCACGCCAAAGATCGCGTCCCGCACGCCAAAGATCGCGTCCCGCACGGCAAAGATCACGTCCCGCACGGCAAAGATCACGTCCCGCACGCCAAAGATCACGTCCCGCACGCCAAAGATCACGTCCCGCACGCCAAAGATCGCGACCCGCGCGGTAAAGATCACGTCCCGCACGGAAATGTTCGGTACGGGCAGATTTTGGCGCCGTTCAACCGCGACTTGGCAATGGGATGACTTGATCGGGACCGCCGCTAGCGTAGGCGCCTGGTTTTCCGGGTTGCACTCTAATCGTAACGTCCCAACCATTTTTGCAGCAGGTATGAGTTTTTCTTGCGGCCCCCTGCAAACGTGTTAGAATCCCGCCGTTCGTAGAAACCGACGAATACCGGGGATTGCTGCCCATCCTTGCGCAAGGCACTCTCCCTAAACTCGTAACCTCATAACGTCCTCAAGTTATTTCAGCTCGGGGACTGAAACCTCAAACCTCGACCTTAACCTCAAAAGGAGACTCCTCATGGACGATCGTGAAAACAGAAGACGTGAGATGTTTATGCGTGTGCAGGAATTTGGCCGTGAACACGGTGCTGACTTTCCCGCGGCCGGTGTGGCCGGTCAACTCTTCGCAACCTTGACTGCCGTTATCGATCAACTCAATGGACATGCAGCTTTCCAATCTTCCAGCGATGGCTCGGCCCGCCAGGGAACGGCCACGCGCTTACAGGCGCGGGAAGCAGTCCGCGACAATCTGGATGCGATTAACCGGACCGCACGCGCAATGGCCGATGAAGTGTCCGGCCTCGATGACAAGTTTCGCCTGCCTCGAGTTACTAACGATCAAACTGTAATGAGCACGGCGCGTGCTTTTCTTGCCGACGCGGAACCTTTGTCTGCCCAGTTCATCGCCCATGAACTGCCGGCTGATTTTCTGGCAGATCTGAATGCGAATATCGATGCCTTCGAACTGGCAACGCAGACGCAGTCAAGCGGGCTGGGCCAACGTGTCGCCGCCGGTGTGGCGATTGACTCCGCTATCGACAAAGGCGTGGCTGCCGTGCGCAAGCTCGGTGCATTGGTGAAGAACAAGTATACGAACAATCCGGCCGTGCTGGCCCAATGGACCAGCGTCAGCCACACCGAACGCAACCCGCGTCGCAAACCAGCAGAGACGCCGCCACCACCGGAATCCGGCACAACTCCAACCGCCCCTGGCGGGTAACGCTGCAGAGCGTTAAGTAACGTGGCTGGGGGCAAACTCACTTACCCCCAGCCACAAATCTTCAACTGACCAGTTAAACCTTGAATCCTTGGTCGATGACAAGATGAAGCTATCGAACGTCTTGCGCAAAAAGCCATTCAATCGGACCGCGCAGCGAACGAGTGAATGCTTTGCGGCTCGGCCGACGCACCTGAGTTCTTATTTCTTTAAGAGGCTCCGCCTCATGAATCGGAGGCGCAGCCTCCAGTCATTTTTCGAGAGTTGACGGTAAGGCAGAGCCTTACCGTAGGGTGCGGCGGCAAAGCCGCAACCGTTAAAGCCGAGCCTCCTGGGCCTCTTTCTCCTCGTCTGATCAAAGTGCAACCTGCCGAAGTCCGTCCCGTACCCGAACATTTCCGGTCCTGATCAAATCATCTCATTGCCAAGTGTCGCGCAGTTGAACCGCGCACCTTTTCGCCTCCCTAACTCAATGAACCAGTGCGGCTCGGCCGCCGCACCGTGCGGTAAGGCTCTGCCTTACCGTCCGGCACTCTTCCCCGATTTTTCCTGAGGCTAAGCCTCAGGAAAAGAATTTAGGAGGGACTGTCGCCGGTAAGGCGAAGCCTTTACCGCACTGGATGGCGGCAGAGCCGCATCCATCATCCATCCGCTAAGGCGGACTGCGTGTGCATTGAGACTTCTGAGTTTTCACACAACCTCTACCCGCTGCCGGTTCCGTATTTGTGTCGCGATGAAGTGGGGCTTTTCTAACACCGAAGGCGTTGGATAATTGCAGCCCAGGGTAACACCCTGGGTGAACAACACAATCAATGATTCATCACGCTGAAGGCGTGAAATAAACGAAACCTTCGACAAAATCGTATTCAACCCTTTCAGGGTAGGAACGGGTGGTTGTGCTATTTCCCCAGGGTGTTACCCTGGGCTGGAATTATTCAACGCCTTCGGCGTACAAGCGAGTTTTCACCCAACCTCTACGGCTCCCCGGTTCCTTATTCGTCGACCCACGTCGCCAGACTCTTTGCTACGGCGCTCGGTTTGCTTTCTGTCACGCCTTCGGCGTGAAGAGTTGATTCCTGGGTTGCGACCGGGGGTGGCGCGCGCAACGCGCTTACCCCCGGCTACTATCTACAACCGCTACGCGGTTGGGAGCGTCTCTGTTGGTTTGCGACGCGGGTTGCGCTCGGTGTGGCTGACGCTGGTCCACTGGATCAGGGCTGCTATTGATGGAGTTTGAATGAAGTTCGTATCATTAGCACCGCGGGTTTAGCCCGGTGACCAGTCGCCAGACAAAAGACCGGGAAACCGTTTTAAACGGTTTCCGATTTCGTGGGAACACGGCTTCCACCGGGCTGAAGCCACGGTGCTAATGAGAATGCCAATTGAAACTGCACCATTCCCTTTCTGTCACGCCTTCGGCGTGAAGAGTTGATTCCTGGGTTGCGACCGGGGGTGGCGCGCGCAGCGCGCTTACCCCCGGCTACTATCTACAACCGCTACGCGGTTGGGGGTGGCGCGCGCAACGCGCTTACCCCCGGCTACTATCTACAACCGCTACGCGGTTGGGGGTGGCGCGCGCAACGCGGTTCGAGGCGCTCGGTTTGCTTTCTGTGGGTGTTCTTGCCATCGTCATAGGCATCATGTATCTCATTCTGCGGCATCGGCCATCTCTTCACCTCTTCATTGCGCAACGGAAACCTGGGGAGAGCGCTTGGCTGCGTTTTCCCAGGCTCGGATTATCCTTCTTAGCAAAGCGCGGAAAATTCTCGATTGAAGACTCTAGACAGCCCCCCGCTTTGACGATAACTTGTGCTCGTTAAAGTCGCCGGGCTCCTCTTCGGAGTTGGAATGAGACGTAATCAATCCTTAATGTGAAGGAACCTGTGAAAGTCGAGGTCCCGTCCTCTTATTAAGACAGACGATCACCCACGAGTGGCTATCCGAAGTTTTCATGTATTCCGTTTTTCGCAAACTGGGCTACGGTGGATTACTTGTAGTCTTCTCAATTGTGATTACCGCGGCGTTTTGGATTGCGTACCAACGCTGCCGGCAACTGGCAGGACATCCTTATGTCTCGGGATTTGCAGTGCTGCTTGGAGCTGCCGCTACCATTCCTATTTGGGGTGTGCGACCGCAAATGTTTTCCCTTCTTCTTGCAAGCATCTTTATCAGCTTTTTGGATCGGTATTCACGCCGCGAAGAGACGCCATCGATCTGGTGGCTAGCGCCTTTAATGATTCTGTGGGTCAACATGCACGCCGGATTTGCATTGGGCCTGGTCTTAATCTTTCTCACCATAGCGGGTCTTTTGCTTGATTGGTTGTTGCTGCGGAAGGATTCCTTCGCGGACGTTTGGCGACGCGTACGAAGGTTGTGTGGGTTGTTGATTATCTGTGTGGCGGCGGTCTGTCTAAATCCAAACGGAGTACGCATGTACTCCTACCCTCTCGAAACTCTCTTCTCGCGCTCAATGATGCAATACATAGAGGAGTGGAAATCACCGG